>Ga0210034_1000124_pt1 | contig 94654 bp, 71 predicted proteins | sample CryGeymeta201505_FD_185466 | JGI IMG/M metagenome (GOLD analysis project Ga0210034, IMG submission 185466) | Groundwater microbial communities from Crystal Geyser aquifers in Utah, USA - Crystal Geyser metaG 2015-05 (SPAdes) (version 2) | ecosystem: Environmental > Aquatic > Deep subsurface >... | reverse complement strand
AGTCATAGAAGCGTTCAAAAAAGCCTCAGGACGAGACATTCCTTACAAACTAGTTGATAGACGCCCTGGTGATGTTGCTGCTTGTTACGCCAATCCTGTAAAAGCGAAAGAAGTTTTAGGATGGTCGGCAAAATTTGGAATCGATGAAATGTGTCGTGATTCTTGGAAATGGCAAAATAACAATCCAAATGGATTTGAATAATTAAAAAAAAGCTCATTAAGTTTAAACCTAATGAGCTTTTTTTATCTAAAATCTATAAGCTAAAGAATATTTAAAACCAACATCAGGGAAAGCAAAAACAGTAACTCCAACATCAACATGATTAAAAATAGTGTATTGTCTTCCCATTGAAAATGCTTGTGGAAGAGGTAAGCCCATTGTATCACGCTTATCTTTATTATCATCAATTGTCGGGTTAAGTTCATTTGGTTTAACAGGAAATAGCCCTTCTCCAAATAAAAATTGTGCTCCAAAACGATAACGAGGGTTTGAATAATTCGTGTATTTCCTAAAACTTTGAAATAAAACGCCATCAAGATCAAAAAAGACTAACCGAATTGGGATTGATAAGAGTTGTGTCCAACTATCAAATCGATCTTTTACGGCGAAATCGAATCCAAAACCAAAACCGTGTTTAACATCTTTTCCATACAAATCGTTTTCAAGCTGTAAGGATAATTCGCTTAAATAATGAGTGTAATTAATCACAAAGGTAGATTTTTGAGTAATTCCAACATCAAGACCTACTTTTATTGAACTTGGTAAATTAAGAGTTAAACTTGAGTTAAACTTAGATAAATCGCGATAAGTTGAAAGATTAGGTTTACTTGGATTAAGACTATCAAGTGCAACTGTAGCATCTCCAGATAAAATTTCATCGCCAGTTCCTGCAATAAAAACGGGTAAATAAGCTTCTGCAATGGCATCTTCACTTGACATTGAAAAAGAAGGAACATGTTCATAAACCAACGACAAATTTGTCCATTTTGATGGTTGATAATTTAATCCAATCTTGTATCCATACCCAGAATCACGAAAAACGCCATTGGCATTCATATAAAAACTATTTGTTTCTCCAAGTTCGTAATTTAAATTAGGATCTGTTGGGTTATTAAAATAACGTTCATCAGCACCACCAACTACAACAACACCAGATAAATCAGCATTTAACTTTCTGGTATTCTCAGCTTCATATCTAGAAATAGCCGCTCCTAAAAGAAATTTTCCATAATCTCCATCATACAATTTATATCCTAACCCAGCATTTAAAGTCGAAATAGTTAACTGAGCTTGAGCAATAAGTGAAATATTCATCAGAACATCGAACCGAAGAGAAACTTCATCCGTACCCTGTTCAACTCCCAATTTTGTTACAATTCCAGTTGCAGCTAAATTAAAATTGACTTGTGTAGGATAATAATACGATGCTGCTAGAACCAAATTAGGATAAATAGGAGCCGCAAATCCAATAGAATTAATCGGTTTTCCCAAACCAACATCCAAGCTTCTTAATTTTGTTGGATAAATACTAGCATCAGGTAACTTATTCCAACTGTCTGTATTACTAAACTCTGTATCGATAGTACTCGCAATATCATCATTAATCTGATTTATAAATGTTTTTGTATATGAATTGAACATATTTGTACCAACTCCCAATCGAGAATCGAAATAAACATGTAATTGTTGCACATCTGCAAGTAATGCTGGGTTCATGTGTAGATTTAATGCTCCATTATTTACTCTTGATGACATTACGCCACCCATAGAACCACTACCTAGCGAACTCCCGATAGAGTTCAAATTTAAGGTTAAGCCAAAATCGGCATAGCCACCTCTAAATAAAGATAACTCTGGTGGTGCAGAATCTGTTTGAGCAAATAATCTTGAAGCAATCAAGAACGAACTTATAAGTACTATTTTTAAAAATCTATTATTCATTTTCATCATCCCCACTTTTAAAATCGTATTGAAAAACTAATTCGATGCGAGTTTGCTAAATCCTGAATTAGATAAGCATAATCTGCACGTAATCGTATTTTATCAATTGGGATCACTAACCCAAATCCTCCGGTAATCTTTTCATCATTCACGGCATTTAAACCTTGTTCTGTTCCGGCTCGCAACAAAAACGTGCTTTTTTTATAGTCAATTAGGGTTGCTTCTGATCCTAAACGAACAATATGAGATCGATCACTTTTTAAAGCTGGCTGAAAATCAGTAGTTATTGTTAATCTTGGATAGACTTTTAAAGCAATTCCAACTAACACTTCCATTGGCAAATCTTCGTCATAATCACCATCACTCTGATACGCATCACTTTTTGCTTTTCCACTCCAAGCAATAGGTGCATACAAATCTCGCACTAATATACCAAGTTGAAATCGCTGATAAGGTCGATATAAGAGACCAAAATCTAGCCCATAACCTTGAGCTGTACCATAGATTTGCTGATTAAATCCTTCTGAAATTTCAGATTCAGAAAAAGCGAAATAATCATCTGGATTTAAAACATTATTACCAAAACCTGCATACCTGTATTTCAAAGCTATGCCTGCGGAAATTGTTTTATAGGCAATAGAATACACTGCATGTATGGATAATTCATTCAGCGCATAATCACCTGAGGAAATAAAAGTTAATCCTAAACTCTGTTTAACTGCCTCAGATTTCGATTTTATCGGAGCAACGCCAGCAAAGAAATTATAAGGAACTAACTGCAATTGATTGGCATGTGTAAATGCAATTCCATACGAATCCATTTGTATTAAACCGGCAGGATTCCAATAAGCCGCATTTTCATCGTTTGCAAGACCAACAAATGCAAATCCCATTCCTACAGGTCTTGCTCCAAATCCTATATCTACAAATGATCCAGGAATCGAAGATAGTTTTTGAGCACTTAAATATGCTGGAAAACTAAGACTAAGTACAAAAAGTAAAACAAGTATTTTTTTCATATTCTTCCCCATTTCCTATTTAATTACAACCACTTGGATTATTTTTTTTACTTCTTTTTCCTGATCCTTGGCTTTAACTTCGATAATATATCGACCATTTCGAACCAATTCTCCTGTATTTGTTGTTCCATCCCAGGTTATTTCTTTTAATCCTTTAGTTGCGGAACCATATAATGCAGGTTGCTGTAAATCATTTTCCAACACGTTTTTAATTAATTCACCACGCAAATTATAAACGGTAATATTCACTTTAGCTGGTGGAAAAGCTGTTGATAAAAAATATCCAATTTTTACTGGTGCAATTGTTGGAGAAAAAGGAGTTGGAAGAACAACTAAATGATCTAATCCCAAAGATTCATTGGCAACTAGAACAGCAAATTGTCCAAAATCCATAATTGAACTTGAACTTAGTTCTGTTGGGTTTTCTTCAACTGCTGTAACTTGATTTGAACTTCCTTTAAATAATGGGCTTGTTGCTTGAAAGTCATCCGTAATAATATCCCATTCTAAAGTACGATTATCAAATCGACCTAATTGCCTACCTCCTTTAAAAACTGAAAGTGAATTATCAACTGGAAGTGTTAAGGAAATGGGCGATTGTAAATCTGAACCTGAATAATTAAATGAATAAACTGTTTCAGAAACCGTGTAACTCGTCTCTGTCCCTTTGGCAAAAACAAACTTTTTCGTTTTCTCTGGTTTAATTTTTCTTACTGAAATTTCAGCTTCCGCTGGAATGGTATTAGCTGGGATTTCAAGAATTAACCCTTCATTATCAGTTAATAAAAATGCTTCTACCGGATTAATAACTGCAAATACATCTACAGCCCCTGATATCCCCTCAATTCCTGAAATAGAATCTTTAAGAATTGCGGTAAAGGAGCCTATTGTTAACAAATCTGTAGCTGTAAATAAACCCGTTTCTGTAATTGTACCAATTTCTTGTGGTTGAACAGACCAATTGACCGAATTGCCCAATAAAAGTTTAGTATCCGTTGTATCAAAAGCAGAGAAACTAAATAAGTGACTTGCTGAGTTTCTTGCTCTTGGGCCTGGTCTGGAAACTTGAATTTCTTTTATTGGAATTTCTGAAATAGTAACCGTTATGGTTCTGCTATAAGAAGCTCCATTCAAATTTGCTGCAACTCGAATTTTATATGCACCAACTTGTTCTGGTTTAAATTGAATATCAACTCCATTTTGATTTAAGAACTCTGTATTGGTCGAACCTCCCGAGAGAATTTCCCAACTAATACTGCCCACAGCTTCATTACCCAAAAACTTATCCGCTAATGATTGATTTACTCCATCTCGAGTGACTAATCTTAAGGAATAAGAATCACCTAGTCGTAAAGTTTGTTGATCTAAAGACGGATTAATACGAATGGTCTTCAGAATTCCACTTGCCAAAGGAATGATACTTGTCTCGGAACTCCTATAAATATTATTTCTTGAGGTGTCATTAACAACTGTGTAAAAAGAAACAGATTCTTCAGATTCAATAGCTGGGATTTGAGCATATAAACTATCTCTAGTTCTAATTAATGAAACTCTTGAATAGGCACTTTGCGATTCTGTTTTATAAAATAAGTTTCCAGAACTTCTAGAATTATCATACTCAGGCACATTAATTACAGAAATTATGGTTGGTCTATCAGCCAATATTTGGCTTGTACTTTTTTGGGTATAAGGCAAATAGATTGATCGAACTAATTGTGAGGTGTCGCTTTCTAATTGAATCGATATTGTTCTGTCAGGAATCATATATCCTTCTTTGAATAAGGAAACCAGATAATTTGCCGATCTCAAATTATCCGAGGAAGCATAAAGTCCTGTTTCGTTTGTGATGAAATCAACCAAAGTACCGCCACTAATTCCAAATTTCATCTGAACACCGCTTAACGGTTCTACACCATTACTTATAGAAAGTTGAATTTGTCCACTTGGTAAATTAACTATTGGCATGCTCTGTGTTGTTCCAATTGAAGTTCGAGTAAGTCTCAAAAGAATACTTTTTGTAAATAATCCAGATTTATAGTGTATTTGATAAACGGTTGTATCATTAGCTAATGTTGAAACAGGAACATTTGTAAATCTAAATACTCCAAATGCATTAGTAAGTGTTTCGTAAGTTGATGTTGAAATCGCAGATACATTAACATTTGCAACACCTTTTCCTTTTAAACGAACCGAACCCGTTATTGTAACTACCGAAGCTTCTAATACAATTGTCTTCACGGTTTTATTCTCACCTGCCTTCAAATTAATATTTGATAGCGTATCAGCTTTATATCCATTTTTTGAGCTAATAATTCTATAAATCCCAGATGGCATAGTTGGCAAATTAAACGCTCCCGAACTTAAACTTGTAGCTTGAAAAGTCTGCCCAGTTTCTGTTAAAATTGCAGTGATGGAAGCCTCAGCTAAAGCAGAACTACCTGTATCTGTTTTGTATTTAACTTCACCTTTTAAACTTGAATTATTTTCAGTGAAGCTAAAAGTTGCACTTGCGATCCCTAATGGAGCTAAAAACCTTTGTCTAGTTGTTGAGTCTGGAGTATATCCAGAAATCGATGGACGAATGATAAAATTTCTTGATGCAGGCACATCTAAAAACGCTGCAATACCTTGTGAATTTGTTTTTTGTGCCAAAATAACTGTTGTATCTGTAGATATTAGAGAAATATCTACATTCGATAAGGCATTGGAACCTCTTCTTGCTTGAATACTAAATCGACCAATATTTGGAGTTGCTACAGCATTTTGTACACTTGAACCATCAAATGTTAATGGAATTATATCAGTAGTATCAGGACTAAATCGAAAACCTTGTTTTCTGAAATTCACTTTATATGTACCCGCAGCTAGAAAATCAACTTCATACGTTCCATCACTTCGGGTTGAAAGTAATCTTACTAAATCATTATTATCAGCTCGTATTACTTTTACTGTTACATCCCCTTCTTGGGCATTTCCACTAATTTTTGCAATGCTAACTGGGACTCTCAAAGGTTTCGATAAGTTGTATTCAGCTTGCCCTAATGGGAAATAAAATGCTGTTTCTGTGTTTGAATACCCGTCTTTAAAAATATCTGTTCGCACAGTATAATCTAAATCCGTTTCTAAAGACTCAAAACTAAAATTACCATCAGAGTCAGCTTGTTCCCTTGCCGTTCCATTCTGAGAGGCTAATACTACAAATGGTCTAAAACTCAAAACCGCATTCGATGAATTCAAGACTTTTCCTTTTAAAACTCCATTATTTTGAATTACACCTAAATCTTGACTTATAATTGGGTTAGAAGGTGTTAAAACAACGGCTGCGGTATCTGTACTGAAACCATCGGCGGTTACAACTATGGAGTATTCCGTTGGTGCTAAATTTTCAATTCTATAGGTTCCATCAGATGATGTTAATGAAAAACCTGAACCAAGATTACTTGTGGCAGATACGGTAACTCCTTGAATAGGATCTTTTGTTATATCATTTATTACAATTCCAGTAATTACAGCATTATTTTCAATAATATTACTTAAATCTACACCTGTTTGATTCCCATTCTGTGCTGTTACGTTAATTTCTACAGGACTATCACTTGTATAACCACTTGCCGAAACGATTAAATCATAACGTGTAAAGCCAATTTTTGTGAATGCGTAATTCCCATCATCATCAGATGTTGTAACATAACTATTACCATCATCGCCAATTGCATCGATAATTGCATTCGCTATAGTTTCACCATTTTTTGATTTCACAACCCCACTAATAGCTCCATCTTTTGATAATAAAACTGGATTCAAATCCACAAATTGACCATCTTTTACAGTAATGACTTTACTAAATGATTGATAACCAGTTTTACTAACAGTAAAAGTTAAATCGCCACCAATTAATTTATTAATACTGAAAACCCCATTCTGATCAGATGTAGTGCTTGAGCCTGCCAGAACTTTTCTAGTAACATTAATCAACGCCTGTTCAATAGTATTTCCTGAACCGTCTTTTACAGTCCCTGTAACAAAAGCAAAGTTTTCGGGCATGGTAAAATGAATACCTGTAACATTTTGTCCAATTTGTAACGTTGATTGCTTTGAACCTTTGGTATATCCTCTTTTAATAGATTCAAGTGTATAAGTTCCAGGATTTAAACCTAACAAATACGTTCCATTTGTCTTTGTTAATGTGCTATCCACTCGTTTTCCATCACTATCTATGGCAACTATGTAGGCATTGTTGATTGGTGTTGTACCGGCGATTGTTACCGTTCCTGCAACAGAACTCGGATTTGCTTTTAGAACAAAATCTTGAAATGTAACAGATTTGGGGACTAAAGATTCAGTTACAGCAGATGCATTTCCAAAACCATCTAAACTTGTTGTTATCTGATACGTTCTCCCAGCTGTTACAATGAATGCAAAACTACCTTTAACTTGAGTATTGGTAGTTTGTAGAAATTCTGGATCTTGTGGCGTAGTGATACTTACTTTAACATTTCTTAAAGCTTGTGTTCCGTCTGTAATTGTACCTCGTAAAGTCGCAGAATTTTCAATTAAATTAATGGTCTGATTAACTAATGTTTGCCCGGGACCAATTGTTAAATTCCCAGTTGAATCCGTAAGAAATCCTGCTTTTTCTGCACGTATATACCAAGTTCCCGCAATGATGGAAAAGCTAAATGTCCCATCTGCACTTGAGGTTAAATTCCGAATTCTATTTGCAGCTTTATTTACAGCAAATAGGTTTGCATTCGCCAAAGCTTGCCCTTCAGATAAAATCTTACCCGAAATTGAGCCTGCATTTTGAGTCATTTGAAACGTTAATCCTGTTAAATTTTGCCCTGCAGAAACAGAAACAATTTGTTCTTCAGGTGAAGCATGACCCGTTTTGGTTACCCTCAAGGCTCGAGTTCCCTCAGGAACAGATAATGTAAACGTTCCTGCACTCGAAGTTAACACATCACCAACACCAGGCATGGTTACTAATGCTTCATTTACGCCATTTCCATTAGGTAAAGTTACGGTTCCAGAAATACTACTAGGATTTGGAATTAACTCAAAATCCATTCCTGAAATCGTTTCACCAACTGCAATACCTATTACTAATTCTTGAGTTTGATTCGTTGTAAAATTGGTTCTTTCTGCTTTAATTGTATAAGCGCCAGCTTTTAAACTCATGTTATATTGACCATTTAATGCTGTTTTAGCAACAATTGGAGATCCAACGGATGGAGTTGCTACAACTTCAATATTACTGAAAGGTGATAATCCAGTTGTACCATCTGCATTGGTAACTCGTTGTCTTACAAATCCAACAACCTGATTCGCATTTCCAACCATCACGAAATTTTGGTTTTGTAATATTTCTCCTGTAGTTAATGCAATTGATAAATTATCTGGCTTAACGAAACCTGTTCGTTCTACTTTAATAGTCCAATTTCCACTTGTTACATTAAATTGGTAAAAGCCGGAGCTGTTTGATTTAACTTCAAATGAATTTGTTGAATTAAATACAGTTACCGTTGCTAATTGAACCGGACCTCCATCTTCATTTACAATTGTGCCTGAGACAGTAGCTGCATCATTCGTAATAATAAAATCTGTGGCTAATTTTTTCTGCTGTCCTTTTGTTAAACTAATTGTTTGAGAACTTGAATTGATAAAACCGACTTTTCTTGCTCTTACCGAATACGAACCATCTGCAACGGAAACATTAAAATTACCAACACTACTTGTGCTAGCTTTCGTTTCAACTTTTGTGGTAGCATTTGTAATTATAACATCAGCTCCACCTACCACATTTCCTTTTTCATCTTTTACTATACCTTCAATTGATGAAGGTAATGCCTCCATTTTTAAGGTGAATTGCGTAGTTTGCTTGTTTGCTATTATATGCCCTGTTGAAGTTAACGTCTTAAATCCAATCTTTCTTGCTTCAAAATCATAGGTTCCAGCAACTAAACTATCAGAATAAAAATCTTGTTGTACTAAATAAGGTAACAATGGAGTAACACCACCTGTTGTAGCTTTTGCATACAATTCAACACCAATTAATGCTGAATTATCAGAAGCATTCTGAATTCTGACAGTAAAAGCACCAGTTGGAATATTATAAGTAAAAAACCGACTTTCACTCATGGTTCCACCGCCAGCAGAATTATTCGTTGTTACATTCCACTGATAACGACCGTTTTTCATACTTGTAATTGCATCAAAATCAATAATAGTGTTTGTAGTTGTTGACGACCAAATCGGAACAGTTACATTAACCCCTTGCTGTTTAATAAGTTGAAATAGATTTATTGTATAATTTGATGCTCCAGTTACAGGATCCCATTTGAAAGTTAAGGTTGGTTGAGCAAAATATTCAGCTTCAGCTAAGGGTGATATTAAATTAGCTTTGGGAAGTGAATTTGGGTTTGAATAGGTAAAAGGGATTACTCCACCAAATACAGGCGAAGCAAAAACTGGATTATTTTCTTCATATACATTTAACACTGTGTAACTGTACTCCTGACCAGAACTTAAGGGGCGAGCTTCATCAACATAAGGCGAATCATAATTAATGTCTCCATATTCAACTGATGTTTCATTAGTTATAATCTGCCATACTACCGTTGCACCACTAATCGCAATTTCATCTTTTTCGTTCGTCTTTAACTCAAATGGAGTGCTTGATACAATCACCCAATAGGAAACAACTCCAGAGACTGCTTGCCATTGAAAAGTTGGGGTTGAATTGGTAATCGTTCCACGAGGCGCCAGAATTACTGGTGCTTGATTTGCTTCAACGATTAATAATACTTCATTTGTGAATTTAATTGTTTGTGGATTTGCCGTGAAATCGGCCTGAATTTCTTCTGCTGTTCTTTTTGTTGAGTTTGTCACTCGTGCATAATACCTTCCAGGCGGTAAATTTACGTTATCTGGAATGAAAACATGATTTTCCCCACTTACATTGATTGCTAAAAAGTTATAGCTATTTGATGTTTTACCAATTATTAATTTCGAATTCGTCCCGGTTAAATTTATAGAACTATTATTGGGATTTGACCATATTGCCCTAACTTCAGCATTCCTTTTTAACATAAAAGCTGAGGCCCATTTGTTTGCCCCATCTTTTTTTTGAAATGGTTTTAAAATAAAAGTTTGTCCATAAACAGTTGACTGTATTAATAGTAATAAAACTGTGAGCACGAATGACTGAAAGCCATTCCCTTTATTCTTATAATTCATAGATACTTTAAATGATTAATATATTATTCCCAAGAATAACTTCAATAATAAAGTTTTGTCCCCGATTTAATGGCAAATTAATAAAACTATTTTCAAAGTTCAAACTTAACTGCTTTTTATTAATACGTAACCAACAATATTTAATACCACCTAAGCAATTGATTTTTAATAAATTATCTGAGTAAATTACTAAATTAACTAATTAAACAGTATCTTTAAATAAAATTTTTCAAGTTTAGTAAAGAAAATTTCATTTTTAGTTAATTCCAAATTGAGTAGTGACTTACTCAGACTCGTAATTTATGATTACTTCTATACTGGAATTTTAGTTGGTAACATCAATCAATAAACTAATATTGATTGATGTTACCAATTTGCAATCCTACTATCTTGAGTTCTTGTTATGAAATATTGCAAATTATTTTTTGATAGTGACAGATTCGTCATATACGAATTATTTAATTACACAATTATGATATAATAACAAGTGAGTCTTTAACTCAAATTCGGACTTCGTTTCTAAGCAAACTTTACTGGTTTTTGCAAAATAAAGGTCATCCCATGCCCAAACACGATTCGAAGAACCATGAAGTGCTATCTCAGTCCGAAATTTTTTTAGACCATAAGCTAGTTCTTTTGATTAGATTAAGTTCTAAAACTGAGATGCTGGATCGGGTTCAATATGGCGAAATGACGTATGTGAAATAAGAACTATATTTTGCGAATAGGTTATTGTTTATATTTTTTTTGCAAAATTGAACCTTGAGTCCTCTCCGAAAAGTCAATTCTGTAGGTTTACACCCTACTAAATTCTCCGAATTCGACGAATAATTTGCTAAAAACTACTTTTCGGAGTACACTTAACCTTTTAATGGTTAATAAATTTTACATAAAGTTCAAGTCCGAATTTGTGTATTTAAGTACATTAATTCGAATCTATCTAATTCAAAAGCAATCTTAAACGTTAAATCTAAAATGCATGATGTCGCCGTCCGCAACAACATACTCTTTTCCCTCAGCACGCATTTTACCTGCTTCTTTAATAGCGGCTTCACTTTTATAGGTTAAATAATCTGCATATTTGATAGTTTCTGCACGAATAAATCCTTTTTCAAAGTCTGAGTGAATAACACCTGCAGCTTGTGGTGCTTTAGTTCCAATGGGAATGGTCCATGCTCTTACCTCTTTTTCACCTGCTGTGAAATAAGTTATCAATCCTAATTTGGAGTATGCAGCGCGTATTAAATAATACAAACCTGGTTGATCTATTCCTAAGTCATGTAAAAACTCATTTTTAGCTTCTTCATCCAGTTCTGATAATTCAGCTTCTATTTTTGCGCAAACAACAACAACTTCACTACCTTCACCTTTTGCAAATTCACGAACAATATCAACATATTTGTTGCCTTCTGCATCAGGAATATCATTTTCATCGACATTACATACATAAAGAGAGGGCTTGTCTGTTAATAAAAAAAACTCTTTAATGACTTCTCTTTGTGCATCAGTTGCCTCAAATGATAAAGCCGTTTTACCATCTTCGAGATGATTTCGTAATTCTTCAGCTAATGCAAGATTATCTTTTGTGGCTTTATCACCCGATTTAGCATCTCTTTTTAAACGATCTATTCTTTTCTCAACAGAATCTAAATCTTTTAAAACCAATTCATCACGAATAATATTGATGTCTCGAATCGGATTTACATCACCTTCAACATGAACTATATCGTCATCATCAAAACAACGTACAACATTTACAATTGCATCCACTTCTCTGATATGCGATAAAAAAGCATTTCCTTTTCCTTTTCCTTCGGCAGCTCCTTTTACCAAGCCAGCAATATCAACAAACTCAATAATGGCAGGAATAATTTTCTTAGGTTTAATGAACTCAGTTAATTTGTTCATTCGATAATCAGGAACTGAAACGATTCCTACGTTCGGATCAATTGTACAAAAAGGGAAATTAGCTGCTTCTGCTTTTGCATTGCTAAGTGCATTAAATAAGGTAGATTTTCCAACGTTGGGAAGTCCTACTATGCCACATTTTAAACTCATAGATTATTAGTAAGGTTTAGGTTCGTCAATACATTTTTGATAAATAAACTCTTTTTCAGGCAACAATACAGCTGTTAAGCGTCCTAAGTCTGGAAGATGTTTATATACACAACCGGTGTCAATACCGATCATTCTATTTTTATTTATGGGTTCACTCACTGGTGTATGACCAAATACAACTGTCTTCTCCCAGTTATTAGACTCATACAAATGTTCTCGAGTCCACATAAAATCATTATGAAAATCTTCATTACTTATTGATTCTTGAATACTACAATCTGGGTCGAGACCTGCATGAACAAAAAAGAACTCATTTGAATCAAAAAATAAGCGCGTATTCCGAAAAAAGTGAAAGTGCTGATAGGGTAACTCAAACTTTTTTTTCTCATTCATGTAGTTGAGATACGTCTGTTTACCACCATTTCTTTGCCAATTCCCAATTGAAGAAACTCCTTCCTGAAAATCAAGTAACATTTGTTCGTGATTACCTCGCAAGAAAACACAGCTATTTGATTTTGAGAAGTCAATTAAGTAGTCTATTGTTTTTTTTGCGTCTGGACCACGGTCAATATAATCACCAACAAATACAAATTTCCTGTCCTTATGTTGATGTAAAATATCATTAAGAAGTTTTTTTACGGTTAAAAAACATCCATGAATATCACCAATTGCAACAAATTTTTTAGACATGTGAACTGAATTAAGAAAGTCTTTTTTGAATTAAGCCACGACCAGTTTTATTCACTCTTTCTTGCTCTTTCAATGATGTAAGTGCAGATTCTAGTATTCCATTTACGAATTTTCCAGATTTAAAGGTAGAATATTTTTTTGCCAACTCGATACATTCGTTAATCGTTACTTTTGTCGGAATATCATCAAAATGCAAGAATTCAGTTATTCCCATAACTAAAATAATGCGATCTAAAGCTGCTAATCTGTCTAATTCCCAGTTTTTAAGATTTTCAGCAATCATAATTGTTGCTTCTTCCTTAATATTTAGTGCTCTGTAAAATAATTTATCAGCAAATTCCTTAATTGTTTTGTCATCATCGGCTTCAAATGATGTTTTTATAATCTTTGTACTGATTTCCTCAGCAGTTTCACCACTTAGTTCAGCTGCATAAAGGGCTTTCAATACAACTTCGCGAGTTTCTCTTCTGTTTTGCATGGGTAATTTTTACGATTTAGCCACATAATATACGAATTAATTAGCCTTTAATCTGAAAAATGATTGCTTTACATGTTTACATTATCGTATTTTTGAATACTCGGGTCTATAGCTCAGTTGGTTAGAGCGCTACATTGACATTGTAGAGGTCAGCAGTTCGAGTCTGCTTAGACCCTCCCACTTAAAGCCTTGATTTTATTGAATAAAGTCAAGGCTTTTTTTATTACTAAAAAATTACTACAACCCTCAAATTCCACCTTTTTACCCTTGTTTTTAGCAAAAAAAAACAAAGATTAGTAACTTTTTAGTAATTTTTTGAACACGTTAGGTTACTGTAAATCATTTCTTTTTATTGTATCCTATTGAATCTAATTGCAAGTTGTTGTTTTTACTATTGATAAACACCAAAAATACTACTACTTTTACTCAACCATACACTACATCATTTTAGTAAAAAACCTCATAATAAAAGTAACATTCAGGGAAAATTGTATAATTCTTAATACCAAACATATTGGCGATTTACTCAAAAACGTCTTAGTACATAAAAAACTGAGTCAAAATGAATTTGCAAAATCTATTAACAAAACTCGGTCCTATATAAGCCTAATTAAGAATAAAAAAATGGGTGAGCCTCGCTATTCAACAATTCGTACTTTTGAAAAAGCTTTAAATATTAGAATACAAAAGACTGAAATCGGCTGGAGTGCCTTTGAAAATCAGCCAATTCCCAAGCTTCACTTAATTAATTTAAATGAGACTTCTAATGAAAATAATAAAATGCACTCAATGGGAACACCTTCTTCCTTTTATGAAAGACAATCTCAAAAACTGCTTTTTCCCAATAAACAAAAACCCATTGATAATATATATCTTACGGATTCAAAATCAGATACATCAAACTTACAGTTAGCAAATATTCTACTTATTAAATCTGCTATTGACCTCTTACAAGCGTATGTTAATAGTTTTGAATCATAATTTATATGAACATTTGTTTTTATCTGCATTGATATTTTAGAATCTATTAGCTACTTTTTCTGGAAGCGCTATTTGTTTGTTAAAATCAGATTACTATTTTAGAACAACCTTTACAAACAATATTATCATACCATGAAATCTACTATTCTAGCTTTTTTATTTATTGCAGGTCTAAGCTTAAACTCTTGTGATTATTTCGAATCAAACGATGACAATACCTACTTAAACAAAACAGGCGAAGTTAAAATCATAAATGAAACAAGTGTCAAAGTTCGCTACTCTATTATGAACCCTGAAGATGTTAATGTAACAGGCTCAATTGACTCTCATACTAAAACTGACATTAATCTTATTCCTGGTTTTAAATGGGTTACTGTTTTAAATGATGCAACTAATGATACTTTAATTAATATGCTCACTTCTGTTGGTGTTCAAGCAGATAAAAAACATTCATTGTATTTAACATCATATTCTGTTAGCAAAGCTGCTACAGGAAGTTTGCCTGCTAGAGATTCTGTTATCGCACAAATGGCCCTTCTAGACAACTTTTATACCTTTACTGATACAACAACCAAACTTAGAGTGATTAACGCTAATCGATCAAGTAATTTAGCCGCAGTCTATATTGCTCCAAATGGAGCGGATCCACTCGTTAATGCTCCAGCTTTTTCAAATGTTGGTTTTGCAACATTCGACATAAGTTATGCAACTTACAAAAATGGAAATTATTCCATAGCAGTTGTGAATGCGGATAATTCCACTATTACATCCTCTTTTACTTTCGAAGCACAAAGTGGCTATTCCATTATTATAAAACAAGATGGAACCATAGAAGCTCTAAAAGACAATTAATTAGTCTATATAATCTTATACTCAAAAGCCACTTTGTTTAGCGATGTGGCTTTCTTTATGTTTTTAACATTAATATTCTGAATTAAATAAAAAAATACGGTCAGATAACTCAAATTCGGACTTCGTTTCTAGGCAAACTTTACTGGTTTTTGCAAAATAAAGGTCACCCGTGCCCCAACACGATTTGAAGACCAACGAAGTACTATTTCAGTCCAAATTTTTTTTAGGCCATAAGCTAGTTCTTTTGCTTAGGTTAAGTTCTAAGACTGAGATGCTGGATCGAGTCCAGCATGACGAAATGACGTATGTGAAATAAGAACTATATGTTGCGATTATGTTCTTGTTTTTTTTTGCAAAATTAAACTTTTTAAAAATCAATAAACTTTACAAAAGATACAAGTCCGAAAGTTGGCCAGATAACATGAGTCTAGTTTTTTTGGCTTATTCATCACATCTTTAATTAAATCAGCTAACCAAATTATTCGTAATTTAAAACCAACAAGTCACATAGATTATGAAACGAGTTCTTTATTTAAGTCTTACTGCTCTAATTGCATTCTTACTCATCATGCTTTTTATTCAAAACGGAGAAACGGTTGAAGTGAAATTCCTAATTTGGCGATTTAAATCAACTTTAGCTCTTTTTTCTATAATTACTTTTGCTTCGGGATCACTCTTAACATTAACAATGACTTTTCCATTTTGGTTCCAAAAGCACAAAGAAGTCAAACATATTCAAAATGAATTAAACTCAGTTTTAATGAATTCACTATCATCGTCTGCATTAACCGATAATAATGACTCAACATCTGAAATTTCCTAAGAACTTTACTGTTTTTGCATTAAGTAATCATAGCGATTCCCTATTTTTACCCGAATTTTATTTTTTTATTTTATGTCTCAAGAAATTATAATAACATTGCCTGATGGCTCAAAAAGATCTTATCCAAAAGGTATAACAGGATATGATGTCGCTGAAAGCATCTCTTCAGGTTTAGCTAGAAATGCTCTAAGTATTACTTGGAATAAAACTGTTTTAGATTTATCTCGCAAAATCCCCTCAGACGGAACCGTTTCTATTAACACTTGGGATTCTGATGAGGGTAAAGCTACATTTTGGCATTCATCGGCACACATTTTAGCAGAAGCCGTTCAAGCTCTATTTCCAGAGGCAAAATTCGGTATCGGTCCAGCAATTGAAACTGGTTTTTACTACGATATAGATTTTGGCGATCACAAAGTTAGTCCTGAAGATTTAGAACAGATTGAAGAAAAAATGAAAGCTCTTGTAAAAGAAAAACAAGAGTTTACTCGCCGAGAGGTGTCTAAAGAAGATGCTCTAACATATTTTACTGAAAAACAAGATCCTTATAAGATTGAACTCATTACTGATTTAGCTGACGGAACCATTTCATTTTATAATCAGGGTTCTTTTACTGATTTATGTCGTGGCCCTCACATTCCAAATACTGGATTTGTGAAAGCTATAAAATTGATGAGTATTGCTGGTGCCTATTGGAGAGGAAACGAAAATAATCAGCAGCTTACTCGAATTTATGGAGTTACCTTTCCTAAGAAATCACTCTTAGATGAATATTTAGTTCGCCTTGAAGAAGCAAAAAAACGTGATCATCGCAAAATTGGACAAGAGTTAGAATTATTTACTTTTTCTGAATTAGTTGGTAAAGGTTTACCACTTTGGTTGCCAAAGGGAACTGCACTTCGTGAGCGTTTAGAACAATTTTTACGTACTGCACAAGTCAAAGCCGGTTATCAGCCTGTTGTTACACCACATATTGGAAGCAAGAAATTATATGAAACTTCTGGCCACTGGGCTAAATACGGTAAAGATTCTTTTCAACCTATTCAAACACCTGAAGATGGTGAAGAGTTTTTATTAAAACCGATGAATTGTCCTCATCACTGTGAAATTTACAAAGCTAAACCTCGCTCCTATCGCGATTTACCACTACGTTTGGCTGAATTTGGAACCGTTTATCGCTACGAACAAAGTGGCGAATTACACGGCTTAACTCGAGTTCGTGGTTTTACCCAAGATGATGCGCATATTTTTTGCCGACCTGATCAAGTTAAAAATGAATTCGCTAAAGTTATTGATTTAGTTTTGTATGTTTTTAATTCCCTTGGTTTTACAGACTATACCGCTCAAATTTCTCTTCGCGATCCAGAAAATAAAACGAAATACATTGGTGAAGATGAAGCATGGAATAAGGCTGAATCAGCAATTATTGAAGTTGCCGCAGAAAAAGGGTTAAAAACAGTTATCGAAGAAGGTGAAGCTGCTTTTTATGGTCCAAAATTAGATTTTATGGTTCGTGATGCTATTGGTAGAAAATGGCAATTAGGAACAATTCAGGTTGATTATCAATTACCTGAGCGCTTTCAATTGGAATATACTGGCACTGATAATCAGAAACATAGGCCAGTTATGATTCATAGAGCACCTTTTGGCTCTCTTGAACGTTTTGTAGCCGTTTTGATTGAACATTGCGCTGGAAATTTCCCACTTTGGTTAACTCCAGATCAATTAACGATTCTACCAATTTCTGAAAAATTTAATGATTATGCAGAATCAGTAAAGATTGCATTGGCAGAAAAAGACATTCGCGCTATAGTTGACCTAAGAGACGAAAAAGTTGGTAAGAAAATTCGCGATGCAGAATTGCAGAAATTGCCATTTATGCTTATCGTGGGTGAACAAGAAGCAGAATCAAATTCAGTTTCAGTAAGAAAACATAAACAAGGAGTTATTGGAAATTTCATAATTTCTGATTTTATTTCGTTCTTCAATGAAGAACTCTCCAAACAATCATAACAAACCATAGGAGTTACCTATCGCAAAGCAAATTATAAAATCCTCTTCATCACATAATAATAATGAGGATCGTAACAGAATTAATGAAGAAATCAGAGCTGATAAAATTCGTGTAATTAAGCCTGATGGAGAACATTTGATTATCTCTCCGAAAGAAGCACTTGATATCGCTTATAAACTAGAAATGGATTTGGTGGAAATTGCCCCAGGTGCAACGCCTCCTGTTTGTAAAATAATGGATTACGGCAAATTCGTGTATGAGAAGAAAAAACGCGAAAAAGAAGCCAAGAAAAAACAGCATACCGTTCAAATTAAAGAATTAAGATTCAGACCACATACGGATGATCATGATTTTGAATTTAAAATGCGTCATGCAAGGGAATTTTTATCTGAGGGAAACAAAGTAAAGGCAATGGTTCAGTTTAGAGGGCGTGACATTGTGTATAATGAGCAAGGTCTCGAACTACTTAAACGCTTTGCTGATGCACTCAGTGATGTGGGTAAAATGGAATCACCTCCGAAACTAGAAGGTAAAAGGATGAATATGCTTCTAGCTCCTACTAAATAATTCTTGTTAATCACTTTGCGTTTTAAAAGTCAATCATTTTCATACTGATTGACTTTTTTTTGGAATTATATTCAGAATTCAGTCGAAATTTTAATTTTCGTTCACAAAGCCTGAATATATTCGGTTACTTGATCAATAATTTCTCTTATTAGAACTTGATTTCAAAATCCTAATTGCTCAATTTTCGGACTTCATTAATTGAACTTGTGATGCCTTAGGTTTCGAAAACTATTTATTGATTACCAACTGCATAGTTTGAAATCTGAGTTCGAACTTTAAATAAGCATTAACTATATTGACACAGAATCTTGGCAAAGTGAAACTTAGTTTTAGCTCATAATCTAAAGAAAAACGGTCACCCCATGCCTCAACACGATTCGTAGAACCACGAAGTGCTAAAGCGACGTAACTTAAGAGTGCGAATTAAACACCTTATGTTCGAAATTAATCTTGATATGATTTTAAACAAGATTTGTAAACCTGTTTAAAATTCAAGTACAAAAGTTGAACTAATTACCTGAGTTCGGATTAAGAATTTAACAATGAGTCCACTGTAAAAAGTCGATTCTTTCGAATTACACTTTTCCAAATATTGCGAATTCGCCGAATATTTTGCTGAAAACTACTTTTCGGAGTGGACTCTACTATCGAACCATGAAAAATAAATTTTATTATGCTTCGCTTTGACCCAAAATCTCTGCCTAATTTGAGATTAAATTCGATATAACATTTCTTGGTTTTTCAAATCGTATCACATTGCCTTCGGTATCACTTCGAATCCGAATGACAATCTACCTTGTTTATTATAGGTTTTGATAAAATTATTAGATTAAACCTTAACCCGAACTCAGGTAATTTACAATCGAATAAGAATCTGATTTTCTTAATACAACTTTCGGACTTTAAAATTTTGTAAAGTGAATTAGTTTGTTAACGGTTTTATGCAGCATAATTAATGAAAACAAGAGCCTATTTGCATCATATCGAACTTAGTTCATAGTTGTTAATTGGTCCCTCAGCCTAAGAACCAATCTATTCAAAAAAAAGTGATTGTTCTGTAAAAAGATATTGAACACAGATAGCACTTCGTGGTTCTTCGAATCGTGACAGGACACAGGATGTCCTTTTTTTGCGAAAAACATTGCCTTTTTTTACAGAAACGAAGTCCGAATTTGAATTACTTAATAGGAAGCTTTACTAATAAGTATCAAATTTACCATTCTTTACTTACACAATTCCCTATTTATTCTAAAAAAAACATTAAAAATCCAAATCGCTCATTAAAAGCAGGAATTTTACCATTTAAATGAACAAGTAATACACTTCCTTTCAAACTAATCATATTTGATAGCGATTTACTAAGAATAAATTGATATTTTTATTCTTCTTAATGTGAGCTACTTAAACTGATAAAAACATCAATAATAATTGAAGTTAATCAGTTTTATGAATATATTACAGGCTCTTTAAATTTTTAAGGTAAACACAATCATAGTATGCCTAAAGTAAAAACAAACAGTAGCGCAAAAAAACGTTTCTTCCTTACCGCTTCAGGTAAAATAAAACGTAAAAGCGCATTCCGCAGTCATATTTTGACTAAAAAAAGCCCGAAAAGAAAACGTCAGTTACGTGGTACAACCCTCGTGCATGACGCTAATTTGGCGCTTGTCAAACACATGCTTCATATCTAAATCACTAAAACAATAACTTAACGTTAAAAAAAATGCCACGTTCATCCAATTTGGTGGCTTCCCGTCGCCGTCGCAAAAAGATCTTAGATCGTGCGAAAGGTTACTGGGGTGCAAGAAAAAACGTTTATACTGTAGCAAAAAACGCCGTTGAAAAAGCTCTCGTTTATGCGTATCGCGATCGTAAGGTCAAGAAACGTGAATTCAGAAAACTTTGGATTGTTCGTATTAATGCAGCAGCTCGTTTAAACGGCACCTCTTACTCTCGCCTTGTTAATGCCATGAAAGACAAAAACATGGAATTAAACCGCAAGGTTCTAGCCGATCTCGCCGTTCGTGATCCTAAGACATTTAAAGCGATTGTGGAAACAGCCTTAAATTAATGTCACATTAATCTGTCATAGGCAAATTATCATTGTGATAGTTTGCCTTTTTTTTTAAGTCCATACTTATGTTCGAACAAATTTCAGCCATCAAAGAATCTCTCCAAGCTCAGAAAATTAAAAATCGAGCTGAGTTAGAACAATTTAGACTTACCTTTCTATCAAAAAAGGGTAAGATTTCTGAATTAATGCCTCTTATTGGTAAAGCAGCCTCAGAAGAAAAACGCATTGTTGGGCAGTTAATTAACGATGTTAAACAACTCGCTCAAGGAATCTTTGAATCAGCGCAAACTGAATTTGAAAATTCCGGCCCCATTATCAAAAAAGCCACCGATGATTTAACCTTAACCGCTCTTCCTTACAATCAAGGCGGTCTTCATCCATTGAGCAACGTTTTAGAAGAAATAAAAGCTGTTTTCTTTCGCCTAGGTTTCTCTATCGCTGATGGCCCAGAACTAGAAGATGATTTTCATAATTTTACGGCATTAAACTTCCCTCCAGAGCATCCAGCTCGCGATATGCAAGACACATTCTTTGTTAGGAAAGACGAAAAAAACAAATCTGATCTGGTAATGAGAACTCATACTTCACCCGTTCAAGTACGTTTAATGCAATCTCAAAAACCTCCTATTCGCTCCATTATGCCTGGGAGAGTGTATAGAAACGAATCGATTACCGCAAAATCTTATTGCTTATTCAATCAGGTTGAAGGTCTATACATCGACAAAAATGTTACTATGGCTGAATTAAAGGAAACCTTAATTGTTCTTGCAAAAATGATGTATGGCGCTGATGTAAGATATCGTTTAAGACCTTCTTTCTTCCCTTTCACAGAACCAAGTATGGAAATGGATGTTTGGTGGGAACGTAAAGATGGTAGTAGATGGCTTGAAATTCTTGGTGCAGGAATGGTTGACCCAAACGTATTAACAGCTTGCGGTTTAAACCCAGACGAATTCACTGGTTTTGCTCTAGGTTTAGGTGTAGATAGAATGGCTATGCTTAGATACGGTCTAAATGACATTCGAGACTTATACGAAAATGATATTCGTTTAATTTCTCAATTTGCTTAACAAGCATTGCAACACTAATTTTTAATTCCATTGGGAATTCAATTCTTCTCTTTATGAAAATTTCTCTAAATTGGCTCAAACAATATGTAAATCTCGATGGACTTTCTGTCGAGGAGATAGAAAATAAAATTACGCTTCTTGGTTTAGAAGTTGATGAAGTAATACCTGTAGGTCCAACTCTAACAGGAGTTGTAGTTGGAAAAGTTATTACTTGTATCCCACATCCTGATGCAGATCGCTTAAAGCTAACAAGCGTTGATATTGGTGCTAATGAACTCGTTTCCATCGTTTGTGGAGCTCCTAACGTTGCTCAAGGACAAATTGTACCCGTAGCCACAATTGGTTCTATATTGCCAGTAGAAATTAAACCTGGAGAGTTCCTAACCATTCGTAAAAGTAAAATTCGTGGTCAAGTTTCTGAAGGTATGATCTGCGCTCTTGATGAATTAGGTCTTGGTGAAGATCACTCAGGAATTTTAGTATTGGATACCGATAAACCTCTAGGAACTCCAATTATTGATGTTCTTACAACAAATGCTGATACTGTTTTTGATATTAGTATTACACCGAATCGTGCTGATGCAACTTGTCATATTGGTGTTGCAAGAGATTTATCAGCTGTTTTAAATAGACCACTTTGCTTACCAGAGTTAATCATTAGTTCGAATACAGGTTCAGTAAATGATTTCATTGATATAGAAATCAAAAATCCAGAAAAGTGCCATCGTTATACGGCAAAAGTAATTCAAAATGTCACAATTGGAGAAAGTCCAGAATGGTTAAAAAATTATCTAACTGCCATTGGCTTAAGACCGATTAACAATGTAGTTGATATTACCAATTATGTAATGTATGAATTTGGACAACCAATGCATGCATTTGATATTAATGAAATTAGCTCTAAAAAAATTGTTGTTCAGGCATTTGAAAACGAAACTGAGTTTGTAACCTTGGATTCTCAAACAAGAAAAATTCCTGCTGGATCATTATTTATTTGTGATGATAATAGACCTGTTGCATTAGCTGGAATTATGGGTGGTGAAAACTCAGAAATCACACATACAACTAAAGATGTTTTAATTGAAACTGCTTATTTCGAACCAACAGGAATTCGTAAAACATCGAAACAAACTGCTTTACAAACGGACTCATCCTATCGTTTTGAACGTGGTATTGATCCAAATATAACCCTATTGGCAGCAGAACGTTGCGCCGCGTTAATGGTTGAATTAGCTGGGGGGAATTTGGTTGAAGGCACTTTAGATGTTCATCCCATTAAAACTGAACCAAAAGAAGTTTCTTTTAAAATCTCGTATGCTAATCGCATTTTAGGCACCGGAATTACTCAAGAAACTGCAAAAGATATTCTAACTCGTCTTCAATTTAGGGTCGAAATTGTTACGGAAGATGAATTATTAGTTAGCGTTCCAACCTTCCGCCCAGATGTTGAAAGACCAATCGATTTAGTAGAAGAAGTTGCTCGTGTTTTAGATTACAATACTATTGAGTCTCCAAAAAACACTGCATTTCACACTCCTTCTCCTTACCCATTTCACGAAACATTTACAGAAAAGAATAGATCAAAAAGTTCAGCTTTAGGTTTTACAGAAATTTATTGTAATTCCTTACTTTCTGAGTCTTATGCTTTAAATCACAAAAACAGTGAAAGTCTAATTCGTACATTGAATCCAATTTCAAAAGATTTAACGTACTTAAGAGATACTCTAAAAATTGGATTTTTAAAAACAGTTTCTTTTAATCTGAAAAGAGGAAATCACTCTTTAGCCTTATTTGAAATTGGTCATACATTTGAAAGAACCAATGAAAAAGGAACTTTTATTGATGGCATTAAAGAACATATTCATATTGGCTTTGGCTTATGTGGATTAAAATCTCATGAAGAGTGGATTGGTAAAGCACAAGTTTATTCCTTTGGTGATTTAAAAGCTCGAATTAACGCATGGTTTAAGTCTAACAGATTGAGTGATTTAGTTACAGAATCCTATTCTGAGTCTGGCAATTTAGAATACTTTATTAGAAAGACTAAAGTTGGAATCTTAGAAGTTATTGAACCAAATAAAAACAAAGCCTTAGACTTAAGCTATCCAGTTTATTTTGCAGAGTTTGATTTAACAGAATTGGAAAAATTTGCAGAACATTTAGATGAATTTAAAGCAGTTTCCATCCCCAAATACCCTAACTTTGAATTCGACATTGCACTCGTAGTTGATAAAACTATTCAATCGGGTGATATGAGTTCAACACTCGTAAAAGCGGCAGGTAGTTTACTTCATTCTTACCATATTTTTGATGTATTTGAAGGTGGAAGTCTAGAAAATGACAAAAAAAGCATTGCTTATCGTTTGACATTCAAAGACGAGTCAAAAACGTTGTCTATGCAAATGGTTGAACCAATCATCCAAAAAATTCTAAAAAAAATGAACCATCAATTTGGTGCGGTATTAAGATCTTAGTTATTTTAATCAATCATTTTACTTAATTTAATCTTGAACGCTCGTATTATGGATCAACATGCTGTTTTGTCAATTATTAACGAACTGGAAAATCAGATTCAATTGCTGATTCAAAAAAATTCTGCACTTACTTCCAAAAATGCAGAACTAAAAACAGCATTAAATCAAAAACAGTCTGATGTTTTTGCGCATTTAGATACAAACGATAGAATTTCGATGAAAGCTAAAGTTGAACACTTATTACATAAAATTGACCAACATCTTCATAAATAAGATTCAAGATGAAAAAAGTAAAAATTAGTGTGTTGGGAAAAGTCTATTCGATGGATGTTTCACCAGAAGATGAAGTAATGATTCATGAAACGGCTGAATATGTGAATCAGCGATTTTCTGAGTTTAGAAGAGATTTAATGGGGCAACCTGAATCTACGATTTCGGCTTTAGCAACATTTTCTATCGCCGAAGACTTATTTATTGAGCGAAAAAAACATTCGCAAGAAGCTGCATCACCCGAAGTTGCCTTAAGACTTTCTGAACTTTTAAGTGCAATTAAACAGGTAAATACATAAATTTAACCACTGCGGAAGCACTACGGAGAAGTCATTGTCGATAAGAATAATCTTTGGGATTCTGACTCTGTTCTGTGATGACAGGCCTTATCTTCGGGTTAAAGGAAGTCAGATCATAGCAGGCAGTTGCCCACCGTTTTGATGATATGGGTCAATGCACATATCGAGTGTTTTCGCAGTATTTTTTTCTATAAAACATTAGACGATGTTGAACCTTACTCGTCTTTGTTCTTTCTGCTTCTCATTACTCTTTTTGGTTTTTGATCCCCACTCGTCTCTGCCATAGACTTTTTGCTTGGGTAGATCTGATACTCAACAAACTCGACATCTATATTCGCATTATAAAACTTATAGCGATTTTTAGGCTCTAGTTTTATAAAACGTAACCATTCATGCGTTGAAACCACAAAACAACTGAAATCTTGAGCGCGACGTTTAAAATAAGAGCCAACTGCTGTATAGATTTTTTGCAAATCTTTTTCACTACCTAGACGTTCGCCATATTCAGGGTTCATGATAATCGTTCCTTTTCCAACAGGAATAAACGTCTCACGAAAGTCTGAAATACGAAATAAAATATGAGCACTAGCATTTGCTCTTTCAGCGTTTCCTTTTGCCGCTTCAATTGCCTCAGGATCTCGGTCAGTTGCAACAATCATTCCTTCGCTAATGGGTAATTGCTGTTGTTTAGCTTCTTCTTTTAGGTTTTCCCAAATCGTAGAATCATACCCTTTTATGTGCATAAAACCATAGTTTTCGCGCAATAAGCCTGGAGCGGTTTTAGTAGCAATCAAAAACGCTTCAATAGCCAACGTTCCACTTCCACACATAGGATTTACAAAATGTGAATTTGGATCCCAACCTGATTTCAAAATTAATGCAGCGGCTAAGGATTCTTGCAATGGAGCTTTATGGGGTTGATGACGATAGCCACGTCTATTTAATGGAGTACCGGATGTGTCAAGAAAAACAGAAACACGATCTCTATTCCAATAAATAAACAATACAGTTTTGTCCGTTTCTGAACCAGAATCAGGTCTAAACCCATATTTCTCTGTTAATCTATCGACAATAGCATCTTTTGCTTTTAAGTTAGGCAAACGAGTATCACGAATAGTATCATTGTGAGTCGCAGACTGAATACTTACATAAGCATCTTCTACTTCTGGAATTAAATCTTCCCATTCAAACTGATTTATTACTGTGTAAAACTCGTCAATGTTTTTTGCTCTTCCCTCAAATAAATGAAATTGAACTTTGTGAGCTGTTCTTAGCCATAAATTCAGTTTCATAGCATCGGCTAGATTTCCTCTTACTGAAAGAGCATTATCCTTTTCTATTCGAACTTCATAGCCGAGTTTTTCCGTTTCCTCAGCTGTTAGTGGCACTATGTAACGAGGCGCACTAATTAAAATGCGCCGTTTTTCCTGAAAATCTATCACAGTTTGAAATTAATTATCGTCTATGTCTGTATCAAAATCAAAGCTAGTTTCGCTTTGTTCTATGGAATAAAATTCATAAATAGATTGATGTAAATCTTCCGGATCTAATTCTCCCTCATCAATCATTTCTTCAATATCTTCTTCGTCAAATATCTCTAAGACATTATTTCTATTTAACATCTCATCAAATATATTTGTGTTTTTATCTACTTGAGGCATGACTTCATCCATATCATTAATGAATTTCTGCATATCAAACTCAGTGCCTTCAATCGTTTCAATTAATAAGTATAAACGTGCAACGCCACCGTCTTCAGTTTCCAGTTCAATTATTTTTAGGTCAGTATTTTCGAAAGCTTTCATATACGATAATTTAAATTCAGACTTAGAGTTTGTGCAAATAGAGATAGAAAAATTTAGTCAATACGTAGCAATGAACATATTCAACTTGAGTTTTTAAACCAATGATAAGTTTAGCTTTTGCTTGCTTATCAAATGAAAAACGATGGAAAGTTACGGATTCTCGTCGATTAATTGTTTAGATCTTTTTTTTAATTCAATAGCAGCACTAGCATATCCCCCATTATTTCCATCGACAAAATGAATGTGATTTCGATTATATTGAAAAACCATGCAGGTTATTAAAGCGGCATCAGAGACATGAATTCCATAAACTAATTCTTTCTCCATGAATTTCTTTTGTAACCATGATTCTACACTTCCTAATTGACTCTTAGTACAAGACACAACTAAACGAATCATCTCATCAAATTTTCTAAAGTCCGAATTTGCAATTACATCAGACTTATACTCTCCCCAAGCTGTAGAATTCGATGCAATCCCTCTGTTCATCATTATTATTCCAATTAACATTCTTAATCGAATTTCAACTATATATTTTACTTTACTCCAAAGACTTAACCCTTTTGTTCTAATGCGCATCTCTGATAATAACTCGCTAAACTTACTAAACATGTGCATATTTTTTTCATTAATTGGGTGATTATCAGGTTGAATAAATAGACTTTCAAAGAACTGTATAAACTCATTATAAATCTTTAATTGTTCTTCAATTTTTGAACTAGTTGGTTTTATTAGCATACTAATGGTATAATCCATTGATGATTTAATGGGCTGCCATCTGCATTCAAGCCCCTCATAACTCACACTTTCATGTGATTCAGCAGTAAGATTATTAACATTGGGATGTTCCGTTTTTAACCATTTTTCTGCAGTGGTAAGCCCACCACCAATAAAAACCGCTTGTTGATAAAAATCACTGATTTTCAATTTCCCAACGAGAAGTGTTTCACCTGCTTGGGATAAATCTTTAACAGAAATAATACCAGCTCTTAGTTCTAGTTTGAAATCTGTTTTAGCTAAAAGAATGGTATTCGAAAAGACTTTTTTTATTAAGTCTAATTTAGATTCAGGAATACAAAGAGAAACCCCATCACCACCAAAAACGAAAGGAATTTCATCTAGTGATAATTCTCTTAAAATAGCCATTATAGGAGCAGCACCTAATATATTAACATCACGATAATGTCCTTTTTCAATTGCCTGTGTTGAATTTACGACATCGGAAATAATAACATACCAATCTTCTGGAATTGGTTTGTAAAATTCGAGATTTGTAATTTCTGCAAAAGTAGGAATGGTTTCTAGTTCTTTATAAAACATGATTTTAAAATACTAAAATAATCTTCTTGAAATTAGAAAATACAGCAATCGTTGCCAGTTAATAGTATTAATCGGTAAAAAGTTTTTAGTTCGTTATTTTCAATTCTTGAGCTTAATTAAAAACAGTGAGCCACTCCATAAAGTTTTGGGATTTTCACCCATTCTAATACTGCGAAATCGCTCCATATTTCGATAGAACTACATTTCGGAAGTAAGTTCAACAGTCAATGCTTCAATTAAATTACCGATAGCGAACAAATTGAAATGTAACAAACAAAAAATCGAAATGGTTTAAGCGAGTAATTTGTGCTTGCTATTTCTTATTAAAGCCTTATTTTATTTGAACTGTTCAGCTTTTTAACCAGCCTAAGAGTTATTAAAAAAAAAGACTTATACTTCCAAATAAACGCATGAACTCAGTTGCTGAATTTAATCCAAGAGTTTGATTCATATTTTCATCATAAGCTTTTGCTATTTTCTTATGACTGAATTGTTAATTGAAATAAATTGATTTTCTATATGTCAATAACCCCATGTTTAAAATTCTTAGCTTAATTAGAATCAATGAAAAAAAAACAACCGATATATGAGTATTGGAGAAAGCTCCAAAACCTCCCATTTGGGAAAACAATCTACTCTATTTTAATTAATCTTTATGTGCCCTATACAGGAAGTATCGGTTCACGTGTTGAAGTTTTAGAACCTGGTTTTGCACAAATTCGACTCAAACAAAGAAGAGCTGTTCAAAACCATTTGAATTCCATTCACGCTTTGGCCATTGCAAATCTTGCAGAATTAGCTGGAAATCTAGCTCTTTTTGCAGGAATGCCAGGTGACGCACGATTAATTGTGAAAGGATTTGATATCCGCTATTTAAAAAAAGCTCGAGGAGTTATCCGTGCAAGTGCTAAAACTCCGATTTTAGAATCAAATAAAGAAATAGATCTAGAAATCTTAGTTGAAATTATGAATTCGGACCATGAACTGGTGGCAACCTGTACCATTTATACTTTAGTTGGACCCGTAAAATGAAAAAACCTGTTTGGCTTTTAGGTTCTACAGGGCTTACAGGTTCACTTCTTGGTAAGTTACTAGATGAAGAATCAGACCTGTTTGAAGTATATGCACCGGTTCGGACGTTAAAAAAGAAATTTAAACATGTTATTGAACTTAAAGTTGATTTCAAAAATATCGCTGAGATTGATGCACTTCCAAAACCAGAAATCGTTTTCTGTTGTATTGGTACAACCATTAAAAAAGCCGGCTCAGAAGAAGCTTTTCTTTCCATCGATTACGAATTAGTCATTTAACTTGCTCAAATTGCACTAAAAAAAGGGTGTCCTCAATTTCATCTTATAAGTTCAGTTGGTGCACATTCAAGTTCAACCATTTTTTATTTAAGAACAAAAGGACAAACGGAATCTGATTTAAAAAAAATGGGATTTAATGCTACTTTTATCTACAGACCAGCAGCATTATTGGGAAATAGGAATGAATCTAGAATGGGGGAAAAAATTGGTATTGGACTCTCTAAAGTACTCTCCCCTCTATTTTTATGTCCATTAAAAAAATACAAACCCATCGAGGCAGAAGTGGTAGCAAATGTAATGTTGAAGCAGGCTAAACAATCTCTTCAGGGATTTCATATCTTTGAGTCTTCTGAGATTCAAAAAATGGCAGATTCCATTTAACAAAAATAATTTCAAATGATAGATAAAATTAAATCAGCCTATATATGGACAGCTGTTTCGCTACTATTTATAATATGGTATCCATTTGTTGGAATAATCTATTTCTTTGATAAAGACAAAGCAAAATACAACACTGGACGTTTTTTTAGATATGTAGGTTCTGCTATGACTTACGTTAACCCCGGTTGGAAAATAAAAATTGAGGGTCAGTATCCAGAAAATCCAAGAAATCCTTATGTGATGGTCTGTAATCATTTGTCAAATGCAGATATTCCAATAATATCGCGATTACCTTGGGATATTAAATGGATAGCCAAAATCGAGCTTTTTAAAGTTCCTTTAATTGGAAGAATGATGACTTGGGCTGGAGATATTCCTGTGGATAGAGCAAAAAAGGGGAAACGAGAAAAAACTCTCTTTATGGCTCAAGACCATTTAAGAAATAAGGTTTCTGTCATGTTTTTTCCAGAAGGAACCCGATCAAAAACAAAAAGAGTTATTCGATTTACCGATGGTGCATTTATACTTGCTATTAAAAACAAAGTCCCCATTTTACCTATGGTAATTGATGGATCAAGTGAGTGTTTACCCAAAGATAGTTGGGTTTTCACTGGGCAAAGTAATGTTGTACTTAAATTATTACCAGCAGTTGAAACTACACATTTAACAAAAGATGATGTTGGAGCCTTGCGAGATCAAGTCCGAAACATGATCATTAATCAACTCGCTGAATGGAGACAGACAACACCTGAGGAGGTTGACGATCTAATTTATTCAGCAAATAACACTGATAACGCATAAAATAATACATGAAACAAGCACAAAAGGGCGATAAAGTCCAAGTTCATTACACCGGAAAATTAAATGATGGATCTATTTTTGATTCTTCACAAGGGCGTGAACCCTTGGCTTTTACCGTTGGTGCAGGTCAAATGATTGCCGGCTTCGATAAAGCCGTTGTTGGCATGACCATTGGAGATAAACAAACCATCACTATTCCATCAACCGAAGCTTATGGCGAACGTCGTGAAGACTTAGTTATTGCCATTCCTACAGAAAATATTCCAGCAGACATAAATCCACAAGTTGGAGATCGTTTTGCAATTAATCAGCCCGATGGACAACAAATTCCTGTGGTAGTAAGCGCTTTAGATTCAGAAACTATTACTTTAGATGCTAATCACGATTTAGCTGGAAAAGATTTGATTTTTGACATAGAAATGGTTGAAATCAGCTAATTAAATAAAGCCGGAAATTTCATATTTCCGGCCCAATTTCTTTCTAAGAGTTGAGTCAAGTTCAATGTTTATTTTGTGGATTACACATTTTGATCTAGTTTACAATTGTCGATATTCTTGTTGGATTATCTTTGAGAAACAATTAGACAATCAGACCACTCTAAAAAGTCGATTCTTTAGAATTACACCCTTCAAAATACTGCGAATTCGACGAATATTTTGCTAAAAACTACTAATCTGAGTACGCTCATAGATTAAAAATAAAAAAACTACACAAGTTAATTTTCTCGGGTTGCACTCGTTTAAATCGATACATTTGCCCTTTATTATACTGAAAACTACTGTTCAAAGTACGCTCAAAACTGTATATTGAAATCGATTTTTAGGTTACATACATTTTATAACACAGTAATAAACAAGACTATGAATATTTTAGTAATCGAAGACGAACAAAATGTGGCTTCCTTTATCAAAAAAGGCCTCGAAGAAAATGGAATGCATGTAATTTTAGCTTTTGATGGGGAAACTGGATTAAGTTTATTAGAACAACAAGAATTCTCAGTAATTATCTTAGATGTTATTTTACCAAATATTAATGGTTGGGATGTATGCCAAAGAATAAGAAAGCAACTACGATTAAAAACACCTGTTCTAATGTTAACAGCTTTATCATCAACCGATAACTTGGTTAAAGGATTAGATCAAGGTGCAGATGATTATTTGGCAAAACCTTTTAAATTTCATGAATTATTAGCTAGAGTTAAAGCATTAGATAGAAGAAATAGAAATCAAATCGCTTCTCCATCTATTCTTAAGTTTGAAGATTTAGAAATGGATACAGATCAAAAAATGGTCAAAAGAGCGGGAAAAGTTATCAAGTTAACATCTAGAGAATATAATTTATTAGAGTTTTTTCTAAAGAATCCGCATAAAGTTATTTCTAGAATGGACATATTAGAAAATGTATGGGGCGTAAACTTCGATTTTGGTACAAATGTTGTGGATGTCTACGTAAATTATTTACGTAATAAAATGGATAAGAATTTTGACACTAAAATAATTCAAACAGTAGTTGGAATGGGATACATCTTGCGAAGCGGATCATAGATAAATTAAAATGACCTTAAAAACTCGAATTGCAGTTACCTTTTCTTTGATTACTGCGTTTATTGTAATCACCCTAAGTATCAGTATTTATTGGTTTTCTTATACTTATAATGAAATACATTTTTTTGATCGCCTTCATGAACGAGTTAGAATAGCTTCACAATATTATATTGGTGAAACTCAATTAGGTTCAAAATTTATTGAAGAAATACGACAACAACATTTACAGTTGCTCCCTCAAGAAAGCGAATTTATTCTACCTTTCGATACCGAAAAGAATTACTTTTTAGTTCCTGACTCTGTTCGTGAGAAATTTGGAGCGTTTTTTATTCAACAAATCATTGATTTAAAAAGCGCCGAATTCAGAAATGGCGATATTCTAGCTTATGGGAAAAATTACACCCATAATTCTGATAAATTTTTAGTAATTGTTAGCGCTTTCGACCAACTTGGTGTAGAACAAATGGCTGATTTACAATCAAAACTTGTTCTTTTATTTGTTGTTTATTTAATTGTAGTTTTCATTCTAGGTCGAATTTACGCAACTCAAATTCTTAAACCTTTAAAGAGAATTATTCAAAACGTAAATCAAATTCGCTCTAATAATTTGTTTGTCCGTTTAGATGAAGAAAAGGAACATGATGAGATTGGTGAAATTGCTTTAACCTTCAATCGTCTATTAGATAGAGTAGAAACAACGATTGAAATACAAAATAATTTTATTTCGAATGCTTCTCATGAATTAAAAAACCCACTAACAGCTATTTTAGGTGAATTAGAAATCACCTTGGCCAAATCTAGAACCGCTGAAGAATATCGTTCTTCCATGGAAAATATTTCTAGGGAAGCAAGTAGATTACATTCATTAACCTTGCATCTTTTACGATTAGCTCAAACAAGTTTTGATGAATCAACAATTACTGAACAAGAGTTTAGAATTGATGAATTATTATTTGATATTAAACAAGACCTTGAAGAATCGAATTCTAGAAATCAAATTCATATAATTTTAGAAAACCTACCTGAATATCCAGATGATTTTCTTATTCGAGGTAATGAGGACTTAATCAAAATTGCATTGACCAATATTATTGAAAACGGGTGTAAATTTTCAAAAAATGATATTGTAACGGTTAGTATTGAACGAAATTCCCAGTCTATTACAGTAATCGTAGTGGATAAAGGTGTTGGGATTCCCAAAGATGAATTAAAAAATATATATGTGCCTTTTTTCAGAGCTTCTAATGTTAGAATGTTCAATGGATTTGGAATAGGACTTCCGTTAACGAATAAAATAATTAGTATGCATTTGGGTGAATTACATTTTTCATCTGAGGTGAATTCTGGTACAATTGCCAGAATTACACTATTTACACCGAATAAAATCTTAGCCATTTGAATTTAACTAGACATTCATTGGGACATTTAAATAGTTTTTTTTTAATCTATCCAAAATAATTTCAAATTTACTTTTCATAAATTCGTTTAACTAATGTAATAATAGAATCTACGATGTAAAATGAGTTTTTCTTTAATGGTTTTATTTGCTTTTTTAATTACTTCTTATTTTCTCAAATTCAGACTTTGTTTATAAACAAACTTCACTAGTTTTTACAAAAAAAAGTCAATCCGTGTCCCGATAATGGAGCTCAGTCAAAATTTTTTTACTCCAAAAGCACTTCATTTGTATAGGTTAAGTTCAAAGGCTGAGATGCTGGGTCTGAGCCCTGCATAACGAAATAACATCTATGAAATAAGAACAATAGGTTGCCATTAAGTTCTTGTTTTTTATTTTTTTTGCAAAATTGAACCTTTTTGAAAAAAATTCATACACTTTACAAAGGGTTTAAGTCCGAAACGTGAGTTTTTTTGAACTTATTAGTTATTCTTGAGTCCCTACAGAAATAATTCTTGCAGCCCAAAGTTTAAGTTCATCTAATAAAGTATAAATTGTTGGAAGCAAAATTAGAGTTACAAATGTTGAAAAAAGAAGTCCACCTACTATTGCTCTTGCCATTGGGAAATATGGCGGTCCGTCTCCACCAATTTGAGTTGAACCAACTGCTAAAGGAATTAAACCAAGAACAGTTGTGCCAACTGTCATTAAAATGGGGCGTAACCTATTTTTACCTGCTTCAGAAATGGCGTCTTTTCTAGTTAAACCTTCTGATCTTAATTGATTGATGTGATCAATTAAAACAATTCCATTATTTACAACAATTCCCATCAGAATTAGAATTCCAATCATTGCCATTAATGAAAACGTGGTATTAGTAATTAAGAAAAACCAATACACACCAAAAACGGCAAACAAAATGGAAGTAATAATGCTTAAAGGATAAATAAGGGATTCAAACAAAGCAGCCATTACAATGTAAATAAGAACTAAGGCTAGTAACATGTTGAACAACATGGAGTTCATAGCCTCATCACCATTTCGAAAACTTCTTGAAAAGCTCCAGCCGTAACCAGTTGGGTAATTTATTTGATTCATTACTTCTGTTAGTTTCGGATTGATTTCATCACGTGTAACGCCATCAAGATTAACGGTTACTGCCAAAGAAGTAACTCTGTTTTCTCTGAAAATTCGTTGCGGTCCGCCTGCTGATGTTATCGTAGCAAGATTACTCAACTGAATTGGTTCTGAGCCACTGACAGGCAAAGTAAGGCGTTTTAAATCATCAATACTTTGTTTATCTGTTTCTTGAAAAGACAACATTACATCAACCTCAGAAAATTCGAGTTTAATTTTTTTCATTTGTTGACCTCTTAAAGCAGAAGAAACCATTCCAGCAACATCTCTTGAACTTAAACCTGCTAAAACTGCTCTATCTCTATCAACTTCTAAGAGAACTTCTTGATTTCCTGATTCTGCTGCTGATTTGACATCTATAAGACCTTTAATTCCTGTTAATCGTCTAACTACTTCTTGCGAAATTTTGATTAATTCTTGTGTGGATTCTCCAATAACATGAACCGTTAATTGTTCATTCCCCATTATACTTCGCCAATCGAAAACAGGATTTGCGATGGCTAATTTGGGAAGTGCTTCTCTAATTTCTTTCTTAATCTGTTCATTATCTTTTTCATAATCATCTTCTTTGAGTAAGATTGTAGAACTGGCAAAATTTGTGTTATAGTATGAATAAACGGATTCTATTTCGAATTTGTCTTTATTAGCATAAAGATATTTTTCGATTTCTAATACAGCATTTTCTACTTTTTCAACGGTATAATTTCCATTCAAATTATAGAAAAGACGAATTTGTCTACCCTCTTCGTCATCAAACATATTTGTTTTCACAAAGTTCATTGGAATAATAGAAACTACAATTACCCCTAAAAGTAACGCAACCGATGAATACCGATGATTGCTTAACCATGTTAATAAGGAACTATATTTTTGAGTTATTTTTTCGAAAAATTTTGACTCATTACTCCTATTTACCGACTTTAATTTCACTGAAATTAGAGGAATAAGAGTAAGTGATACGGCAAGTGATGCAACCAAGGAAATTATAATGGAAATGGATACATGTTCCAAATAAATGGCGACCATATCTCCTTGATTTATAATATTTGGAAGGAATACAATAATGGATGTTAAGGTTCCGGCTGTTACAGCAATCCCAACTTCTTTAACGGCTAAAACACTTGCTTTAACTTTTTCTTTGTAACCAAAAACAGCCTCATTTTTTTGTGCTAACAATTGATGTCTGTGGATATTTTCTGTAACTACAACGGCATTATCAACAAGCATACCTACAGCAAGCATTAAACCCATCATACTTAAAATATTTAAAGAATAACCCATAAAGTACATACAGCCCAAAGTAACTGTTAACGAAAACGGAACCGCTAAAGCAACCATTAAGGTTGTTCCAACAGATCTAAGAAATACAAAAAGAATTAAGACAGAAAATAAACCACCAATCATTCCAGAGTTCAATAAATCAGTTATAGATGAAACAATCCCTTTAGCTTGATTATTCATTTCAAACAATGAAATACCTTTCATTTCAGGCATTTTTTTAATTTCATCGACCTCTTTATTAACTAAGTCAACTACAGTTACGGTATTGGCTCCAGACTCTTTATAGACATCTAAACCAATTGCATATTTCATATCTAAATGACGACCGTAATCAATAATTGGAAGAGCAAAGGTAAGATGAGCTACATCTTTTAAGCGTAAGTTTTTCTCCCCAATTACAATTTCACTGAGTTCTTCAATGGAGTTTAACTCCCCAATTGGTCTAACTAAATAACGCTTATCATTAAAACTGACTTTACCAGCTGAAACCGCAAAATTTTCGCGCCTAAGTATTGAAACCAAATCATTGATATTAACTCTATATTGTTCAATTCTCTCAGTGATTAAATCAATTCTGACTTGCTTTTTTTCAACACCATATAATTCAACTTTGGAAACACCTTCAATTCGTTCAACTCGTTGTTTCAAATTCCTGAAAAGTAAATCGTATGAATTTGACATATCTTTGTTGCTAGACACACGAAGATTCAATACAGGTTCATCTTGAGCTGAGAATTTTCGAACAAAGAATCGTTGAAGATCATCAGGTAGCGTATTTCGAATACCATCAATTTTTTCTTGAACTTGAATAACTTTCCTATCCATATTCGCATCCATACCAAACCGAACAAAAATCCCTGTTCTGTTTTCTTCTGAATTCGAATTCATGTATTCGATTCCTTGAATGGTAGCGATTGCTTCCTCTACAGGATGCGTAATTAATTGCTCAACTTCTTCAGGTGTTGAATTTGGATAGGGAATCTCAATATAAATTCCAGGAAAACTAATATCTGGGAAGTATTCTAAGGGTAATAAACGTGATGCAATTCCTCCAACTAAAAGCATGGTTATAAAAACCATGACTGTTGTAACGGGCTTTTTTATAGAAAAATCGGCAATATTCATGCGTTTTCCACCGTTTCAAATTTCTTACGATCCATTATCATATACATCACTGGAATAACAACTAAGGTTAATAATGTTGAAACGGATAAGCCTCCAATTACGGTAATTCCCATAGGGGCACGAATTTCTGCTCCTTCTCCTAAACCTAGAGATAAAGGTAATAGGCCTAAAACGGTTGTTAACGTTGTAATTAAAATCGGTCTTAATCGTGTTTTTCCAGCTTCGGCAATAGCTTCCATTTTTGCCATTCCTTCACTTCTAAACTGATTAATACAGTCGATTAGTACAATTGCGTTGTTTACTACAATTCCTGCCAATAATATTAATCCAATGAAAACTACCACGCTAACCGTCGAATCTGTTAGATAGAGTGCCCAAACAGCTCCAATTAGAGCCAATGGAATGGTAAATAAAATCACAAATGGGTGAATTAAGGATTCAAATTGTGAAGCCATAACCAAGTAAACTAGGAAAACAGCTAAACTTAATGCAAACAATAAGGAATCGAATGAAGAAGACATTTCATCGTTTTGCCCACCTAATTTCAAATAAGTTCCATTAGGAATTGAAATCGTTTCAAAGATTTCATTAATTTCTTTAGTTGCCGTTCCTAAATCTCCATAAGATAAATTTGCAGTAATTATTGCAGTTCTTTGTTGACCAATTCTTCGGATTTCACCTGGACCATTTGCAACCGTAATTTTTGCAACAGCAGCTAACGTTAAAGGTCGCTCTGATTTTGGATTTACTACAAACTGTTTTATTTCATCAAGTGTTTTTCTGTCATCTTCTCTTGTTCTAACCAAAACATCAATTTTACGATCTCTGTACGAATAACGAGTAGCGACATCGCCACGAACTTTACTTACAACATCATTAGCAATTTGTGATGTAGATAATCCTACTGAAGCAATTTTCTCACGATCAAATTGAATCTGAATCTCTGGTTGACCCGATTCCATAGTCGACTTCACATCAGCAAATCGATTATTCTGATTTAATTTATTTGCAATGTCATCACTTACTTTTTTCAAGTCACTTAATTGGAATCCCATAACTTGAATTTCTACAGGTGTATTAAATGAAAATAATGCAGGACGAGAAAATTTATAGGCTAATCCTGGAATTGAATTTAATTCAGTTCGTAAATTAGACATTGCGATTTCTTCATCTGCTTTTTTAGAGCCTTTTTGTAACACTACATTTACTTCGCCCCAGTTTTCACCACCTTCATTTGGGTTGGCATCCATTCTATTTCCTGAACCAGCCACTGAAAATGTGGTTTTAATATCATCAAAGCCTTTAGCAGAAGCTTGAACCATACGAATGGCTTCATCCGTTCGGGCAATTGGCGTTCCGATTGGCATTTTGAATTCTATTGAAAATTCACCCTGTGATAATGCAGGTATCAATTCAATTCCCAATTTTGGAACCATCATAATTGATATAACAAATAGAGCAATTGCACTTCCAAGAACTACTAATTTATTTCTTAAAGCCCAATAAATTACAGTCGGATAAAAATTCTCAATTGATTTATATCTTTTTTCGATTAGATTTAATACTGGATTTAATATCCATAATATGACTTTTGAACATAATCTGATTATCCAAACAATGCCTTTAACAATCCATGAAGGAATACTAACAAATAAGAATAATCTAGTTTGTTGCATCCATCCACCAAACTTAGTTTTTGGAATTCTACGCTCAGAAACTACGGGAACCTCTTTCGTTCTTTGCACACTTGCAAGCATAGGAATTAACGTTATAGCTACAAAAAGTGATGCCAGTAGAGAAAAGGTTACGGTTAAGGCTTGATCTCTAAACAATTGCCCTGCAATACCTTCTACAAAAACTAATGGGAAAAATACGGCAACCGTGGTAAGAGTTGATGCGATTACAGCAGTTCCAACATCGCTAGCTCCTTTTAAAGCGGAGTCTTTAGCTGAGTACCCTTTTTCCTTGTATTTCGAAATACTTTCTAGAACTACAATTGAATTATCAACTAATAAACCAATTCCAAGTGCGATGCCTCCCAAACTCATAATATTCATTGAAATATTATTACCGTACATCAAATTAAATGTCGCAATAATGGAAACAGGTATAGAAACTGATATTATAATGGTACTCCAAAAATCTCTCAAAAAAACGTACAGTACAATAACAGCTAAAAGTCCGCCGATTATTCCTGCATTAATTACTTCGTCAACGGCTTGTGATATAAAAGTCGATTGATCATAAACTTTAACTAAAGAAACTGTTTTGGGAAGAATATCTTTAACTCGTTTCATTCTCTTTTCAACAATTCCTGCAACTTGAATCGTATTAGCATCACCCTCTTTATAGATAGCTATTTCAACTGCCTCTTCGCCATTTAATCGTGTAATCGCTTCTCTTTCTTTAAACGATTGAACAACTTTGGCGATATCTCTCACATAAACAGGTTTGCCTTCTCTATGGTCAACAACTAAATCTTCAATGTCTTTTAGGGATTGAAATTGATTTAATGTTCGAACAAGCATTTGGCGAGATCCCTCAACAAGTCTTCCCCCCGAAATATTGATATTTTCTCTTTGCAAAACATTTACAATCTGATCCATAGAAACTGATACAGACGATAAGCGTTGCTCATCAACTAAAACTTGAATCTCTTCTTCAAATCCACCTGATATTTTTACAGAAGCAACTCCTTCTGCAGATTCAAGTTCTTTTTTAATTTGCTCGTCTGAAATTCTACGTAACAATTTTAACTCATTAATTTTTGATGCATCAAGTGTTTCAGAAGCATAGGAAACAACACCCTTATTTACGGCCTCTTCTTTTTGCATTGATAATGCATAACGTAAAATTGGATCAAGCGATGGATCAAAGCGTAATAAAACGGGCCGTTTTGCCTCTAATGGAAGTTGAAGAGCATCTAATTTTTCACGAACTTCTTGGCTTGCACCTTCACTATCTGTTCCCCATGTAAATTCAAGAGTCACATCACTTTGTCCTGAACGTGAAATAGATCGCACATTTTTCACGTTCTTTACTACTCCAAGTGCTTCCTCAATGGGTTTAGTTATCAAGTTTTCAATTTCTGCGGGTGCAGCATTTTGAAACTCAGTTCTAACCGTAATGGTTGGATAACTTAAATCAGGTAGTAAATTCATCTTTAATCTCGACTGCGATACCATACCGAATAATAGTATCGCAACGGTAAACATGCTTATTGTAACACGTCTGTTTACAGATAATTCAATAATTTTCATATAGCCAAAGATATAATGTGAACCTTTGCGCTGTCTTTTAAGCTATTTTGACCTACTGTTACTAAAGTATCACCCGCTGCAATATGTTCAGTAAATAATTCAATACTGAGTCCATTTGCAAAACCTGTTTTTACTGGCATTTTCATGCTTAAACCATTTCTAATCACAAAAACGGTTTCGATACCATCTTCTAAATTAACAGCTTGTTTGTGAACTAATAGTGTATTCTCATGCCTATCATATTCTATCTGAATACGAGCAAACATTCCTGGACGTAATCGATCTGATTTATCACTTACTGCTATGGTAACTTTAAATGTTCCCGTTTGTGGATCAACAATTGGACTAACACGTAATACTGTTCCTGTAAAAATTTCATCATTGAATGCATCAACTTTAAAATTTGTTTTTTGATTTGGTTTGATCTTCCCCATTTCATGTTCAGGAACATATAAAACGGCTAAAAGTGGATCGAAATCTGTAATGGTGAACATCGAAGCAGTTGTTGCAATCATATTGCCTTGTTTAATCATTCGTTGAGATACCACTCCAGAAATTGAAGCTTTTATTTCTGTAAAATTCAAATTCAGTTTGGCTAATTCAAGACTTGCTTTTTGTTGTTCGTACTGAAAGCTTTTGTCATCAAAAGATTCACTACTTATTAAACCTTTTTTAAATAAATCTTTACTTCGTTTGTAATCGTTTTCCAATTTTTTCAAAGAAGCTTCTGCTCTTTGAACCTCAAATTTGTACTGCCTATTATCTAATAGAGCTAAAACTTGTCCTTCAATGACTTTATCTCCCTCTTCGACTAACACTTGCTCAATCATCCCTGAAAGATTTGCAACAACAATGGCTTCATTTTCTGCCTCCAATTTCGCTGTTGATGAATAATAAGCCGAAACATTTCCCATTTTAGCCATCGCAGCTTCAATAGGAATCGTGACTAGTGAATCCGTTTTTGGATTATCTTTTGATTGTGATTCCTCACCACATGAGATTAAAAAAGAGGAAATAATTAGTACTGAAAATAATGCGAAAAGTGTTTTTGTAGTGCGATTCATAGCTATTCAATTTTTAAATGAGTTATAACACACTACGCACCGTTTCTTTGTTCAGTTACAAATTTGGTATGAAACGCTGTTTAATAAAGGATTGTATTAATTTAACCCTAGTTTGGGAAAAGAACTTAACAATAAAAAAAGGAAAAGATTAAATTCGACATGTTGGGCTTTGACCTTACAACTCTGCCTAATTGTGAAATAAATTAAGGATTGGATAACTAAGCCAAAAGACATTTGACCCTGTTTATTCTGAGATTTGATTAATTTTATGATATTCATTCTTAACTTGAACTCAGGCTTGTAATTTATTCAAAAATGATATAATTAGGTATACTATTTGTAATTTCATTTAAATAAAACAGAATTAATCCCTTTAAATCTGTACTTTTCTCTTACACTACCATTTCAAAACCAAGTTCAGAACCCTTTAATTCAATCATGAAACGCAAGAGTTTTCTCAAATTACTTGCTGCTGGAATCCTAAGCTTACATGCACCAGCAATTTTAACTGCAAAAAACAGTAGTTCAACTGGGGAATTAATCAAACCTAAAAAAATTCGGCGTGGAGATGTTGCTGCTATAGTTTCACCTGCGGGTTCTGTTGTACGAAGTTCAGATATTCAAGAAGCCATTCGCGAAGTAAAGAAATTAGGCTTAATTCCGAAATTAGGCGATAATTTAGGGTCTCGTTGGGGATATCTTGGTGGTTTAGACTCTGAACGTGTAAGTGATTTTCATGCAGCTTTTTCAGATCCCAAAGTAAATGTAATCTTTCCAATTAGAGGTGGATACGGATCAAGTAGATTATTACCCATGCTTGACTTTGAACTCATTAAAAATAACCCAAAAGCATTTATTGGCTATTCTGATAATACTTCTTTACTCATAGCAATGAATCAATTCTCAAACATCGTTACGTTTCATGGGCCCAATGCGCTATCCGATTGGACACCATATACTCGCGACAATTGGAAAAAAGTTCTAATGCAAAACTCTCCAGCAGGAATTTTCGAGACACCAAGTAAGAGACATATTGATGATGATCCAGAATTTATGCGTATCTATGGTGGTAAGGCCAGAGGGCAGTTAATGGGTGGAAATCTTTCTTTAATGATTCAAACTTTGGGAACAGAATGGGAAATTGATACTCGTGGTAAAATCATTTTCTTTGAAGATGTTAATGAACCTCTTTACAAAATCGATAGAATGTTGACCCATTTATGGTTGGCTAAAAAATTACAAGAGGCGGCTGGTTTTGCGGTTGGACATATTACGAATTACAACGAATCTACTGGCAATACTACTCGTTTAGATTTAATCGACGTAATACGTGATCGCTTCGAACCATTAGGTAAACCCTGTTATATTGGGTTAACAACAGGTCATCTATCCAATATGCTAACCTTACCAATTGGCATAGAAGTAGAAATTGACGCTGATAAAGGTTACCTTAAAGCCATTGAAAGTGCTGTTAGTTAGATAATGTTATGTTAGGGGTTAAAAACGGCGTTTTTCGCTTTACTATTCTAGGTCTTCAAATTACAGTTGATTTTTTGATGCCCCTTGCATTGCTTTTATTAGCATGGGTTTTGTCTTCAAAATATTTCCCAGCTGTTATTTATCTACAAAAAAACTCCAACTATATAATTCTAGGTGCAACAGGTTCAATTAGCTTATTGCTTTCTATTCTTTTACATGAATTTGGTCACGCTTATGCAGCGAAAATCTTACAAATACCTATTGAACGAATTCATATTTACCTTTTTGGCGGAATGGCAGAACTTAGACACAGACCTTTAATTCCTATTCAAGAGTTTTTTGTTTCTATGGCCGGACCAATTGTTTCTGGAGTTTTATCTCTGTCTTTTTTTATCATTCTTACTAGCCTCGATCCTAAAACTCAATCTTTAGCCTATTTTTCAGTTCATTTTGTAGCATTCATGAACTTAATTTTAGCCTTTTTTAATTTAATTCCCGTTTATCCATTAGATGGAGGAAGAGCTTTAAGAGCTTTGATTTGGAGAAAACACCAAAATTTCTATAGTGCTTCAAAACTTATGCACCGATTAAGCTCCGGTTTTATAGGCTTATTATTTTTGATTACACTACTGCTTTTTTTTACTGTAGATAGTTATCATTCCTTTTGGCTAGGAACTTTTTGTTTTTATTCAGCTTATCTATTAATGAATGCCAAATCTGAACTTACTGCGAATCCTGAGTTTTCCGAATTAATATTCAAATTGGATAAAGACTCTAGCCCTGCACAAATAATAGATAAGATTATGGACGTTAACCCTGATGCCTTAAATAATGCAATAGTTCCCGTTTTTATTGCTGAAAAATTTGAATTTATTCTTTTTGGAAATGAAGTTTTAAGATCCTTTCCTTCCAACCTTTCATTAAATGATATCCTAAGAACACCTGAACCTGGAACATTTATCAATATACTCGATAGTTCCACTTTTTCTGGAGATTTGAAATTTAAAGCTGAATTTATTCCTGTATTTAATGGAAATGAATTTTCTGGATTATGTGATGCTTTTGAAATGACTTTCTGGTTAAACGAAAAGAAAAAGTGATAAGAAGTTTTTTATCTGAAATCCAGAAGCTTGCTATTTTTAAGATCAATTATAGTTTATGAAATGAATGAATTCTCATCGTGATAATTATTTCCTCTAATTCGGACTTCCTTTCTATAAAAAAGGCAGTGGTTTTTGCAAAAAAAAAGTCATCCCGTGCCTTTAAACGATTTGAAGAACCACAAAGTGCTATCTCTGTCCAATATCTTTTTACGCAACAATCACTTTTTCTTTGAATAGATTGGTTCTAAGGGAGATGCTGGGTCGAAGCCCAACTTGACCAAATAACAACTATGAACTAAGCTCATTGTGATGTGAATAAGCTCTTTTTTTCATTAATTATGCTACATCATACCGTTAACAAAATCATTCACTTTACAAAATGTCAAAGTCTGAATTTGAGTTATTTCCTAACATTTTTTTATAATCCCTTACCTGATAAACGTATTAGCTTAAAAGTTATCATGGAACATATTTGTAACCAATTCCATGCACAGTTAATAAATATCTTGGTTGTGATGGTTCTGGTTCTATTTTTTGTCGTAATCTTAAAATAAAATTATCAACTGTTCTTGTTGTTGGTAAATCTTGATAACCCCATACATTAGTTAGTAACTCATCTCTAGATATCACATTATTAGCATTTCCCGAAAAGAAAAGCAATAATTCAACTTCTTTATGTGATAAATTCAATTCTTTTCCCTCATTAAAAACTTGCCATGTTTTTGGATGAATCTTAACTAATCCAAATGGAATTTCTTCTTTCATAGAAGAAAAATTAGAACTTTTTTGATTAGAGTATCGTCTTAAAACAGCTTTAACACGTGCTAAAAACTCTCTTAAACTAAAGGGTTTACTTATGTAATCATCAGCCCCTAATTCTAGTCCTATTACTTTATCTAATTCTTGTGAACGTGCAGTAAGTAAAATTAAACCTGATTTAATTTCATTTTTTTGCATGTGTTTAGCCAAATCAAAACCCGATACAGTGGGCATCATTACATCAGAAATTACTAAATCGTAATTGTGTTGATTTAATTTCTGTATCGCTATTTCTCCGTTTTCAGCAGTATCCACTTCATATCCTTCAAATTCTAGGTTATCTGCAATACCACATCTCATTTCAGGTTCGTCTTCAACAACTAACAATTTAAATTTCATAGAATTTCCATTTTTAAAAAAGTGTTCAATTATTTCTTAACCTATTTTAATTTCTGATGATTGAACCCACTCCAGAAAGTCGATTTTTCCGCTTACACCCTTTCAAATCCTGATAATTCACCAAATATTTTGCTAAAATTACTTTTCGGGATAAGCTCATCTATTAATTATCAAGCTTAAATATAGATTAAATTATTTATTTTTTTATTTAGACCAAGTTTTAAACATTATTTTAAATGTTGTCCCTTCTTTTAGCTTACTCTTAACTTCGATTTTTCCTCCACAGGCTAGTACCATTTCTTTAACTAAGGATAAACCTAAACCGGTACCTTTTGTATGTTGATTTAAAGAGTTTTCTGCTCTAAAAAAAGGTTCATAAATCAAAGGTAAATCTTTTTCTGATATACCAGAACCTGCATCTTTCATTTCGAGTACTACAAACTTGTCTTTTTTATACGTCCTAACCTGTATTCTCTTTTCATCTTTACTATACTTAATAGCATTATCTAACAAATTAAGTATAATTTCTATTACATCGTTAGGATCTGCATAAATATGTTGAATTAAAGAATCTAGGTCTATTCTTCTTTGAAAATCATTTCTATCTAATAATATTTCATATTGTGCTAAAACAAATTCTACTTTTTCATTTAAGTCAACAGCTTGAAACGTAAACTGTTTTTTACCAGAATCAATTTTAGAAAAATTTAAAATGCTATTAATTAAATGCGTTAAACGCTCTGTTTCAGAAATGATAACCCTATAATAATTATTCTTTTTTTCTTCTTTAACCCTCCCCATTTCAAGTGTTTCTGCATTCATTCGAATTAACGAAATGGGCGTTTTAAGCTCATGCGAAACATTTGCAACAAAATCAGTTTTTAATCTCGATAATTTTTTTTCTTTTTTATAGATATTATAAAACAATAGCATAGCAATAGTTAGCAGAATTATTAATAAACTAATCACAACTAGTGATCTTGTTTGCTTCCATAGTCTTAACTCTTCTAATGAATTGTTACTTATTTGAATCAAAAGTTGCACATCAGGCCAAATCCATAACGATTCTTCAAAATATAAGGCGGATGAATCAAACTCTTTTTTTGCATAGATAATTCGATTTATACTACTTTGTTTTAAAGCTAATTGAATTGATTCATTCGAATTTAAAAATAGCACTGGTAACAATTCATTTCTTAAAAAGATATCTTTATTTATAATTAACAGTTCATTCTTTGCGTTGTTTCTACATACTAATAGTGAATCATTTAATGATCTTATTATAACCTGATTCATTGATTTTTTGTTATATAAACTTTTATTTAGTTTAAGGCTTTTTTCAACTAAATACTTAGCTCCCAGAGACTCCATCTGTTTCCCTTCAATATCTAATTTTATCCAAGTTAGTAAAAAACTATTCTTCCTTTCTTCTATTAACCTACCTGCATTTGGAAAGTAAGAAAGTACAATTTCTTTAATTTGTTGATTTATAGAAAAGTGCAGATTTTGCAATTGCCGATTTTGTACATCCGAAACTATCTCTTGGTCTTCTTGAGCAATTAAAAACGTATTTATGCTAATGATGAATACAGGTAAACTCAAAAGAAAAATCAATAGGATTATAAAATTCCTAAACTCGTTTTTTTTATTCACCAATAACATTCATTTAAATCTTACCATTTTCTTGAAGACGAAGTTTTACTTGCTCTATAGGAAAATCATAATTATTCCAAATAGTAAAAGCAGCGCTACCCTGCCTAATCAACATTTCAAGACCATTTATGCAAAAGGAAACACCTATTTCTGCAGCATATTTTAAAAATAGTGTCTTGGTTGGATTGTAAATTAAGTCATAACAGATAAGTGGATTAACTTTACGTAGTTCAGCCTGTGATATTGGAGACTTATCGTGTAAATTCAACATCCCTAATGGACTTGCATTTACAAGAAGTACCTTATCCAGTTCTTCAATACTCTCCATCCAATTTTCATACGACAACTGATTTAGTCCTGGAGTTCTTGATACAAAATAAATCGAATCAATTGCTAGGCGTTTTAAACCTTCATAAGTGGCTCTTGCGGCACCACCCGATCCAAAAATAAATGCTTTTGTAATTCCTTTTAACTCTGGAATATCTTTTAAAGGATAAATAAAGCCCTCAACATCGGTGTTTTCTGCATGAATATTATTTCCAAGTTTATAAATAACATTTGCAGCATTTAACCTTTTTACCAAATCAGACTTTTGATCTACAAAGCGTAATATCTTTTCTTTGTATGGAATTGTAATATTGAAACCAAGACATAATTCATGATTTAATACATTAGAAATTAAATGAAAATCAGCATTGGAAACATCTAATGCCAGATATTCAAAATCTAATTTATAATATATAGCAGCAGTATTGTGCATAAGAGGAGAAACTGAATAATATGTTTTTTCACCTATTAGTGCTGCAAATGGTACCTTTTGATTTGGTAATTGTTCTATAAAATCTCGAATATTCATTTTTAAGGAAATACATGTTCAAATTTGTCTTTATACTTTAATTCATTGCTCAGATTTTCCCACCAAATATTTGACTAAACTCTTCAAATAAATGCTTTCCAAGTTTCGAAAATAGTTTGGAATAATCAGCACTAATATAATATAATACTTTCCTTAAGTCATTTATTAATAATGGAGTATCCGTCAATATAGTATCATTTTCAATTATTCGATCCCAGTCAAAAACCTGATTAAACTTCTGACCATTTTCTTGCATTAACTGTTGAAACCCAAAAGCAATTAAAGCATAAGCAAAGGTAGTTGGGTGCAAACCATCTAATGAAAAAATTCCACCATGAATCAGTTGCCCTGTTGATTCATTAATTTCAGGGAATTGCGTATCTATACTTAACGAGTTATCATTACGAACTAAATATCGAGTTTTTTTATTTTTTCTTAAAGCCCTAATGGCTGCTGCTGGAATTACTTCATTGAATTGTCTTTGATGTAACTTTTCAACGATAGCATAAACATCTAAAACTTTCCACCCATTTTTTTGGGCAGTTTCTTTAATTATCTCATTATACTCGATTAGCAACGTTTGAAGATAATTTAATTCGTTTTCTGTTAAAAAGGGATGTACGTCTTTATCAAAATCTTCTTTTTTAACCCAAATATGAGTGTAAATACATATATCAGCAAATTCTATTTTTTGTAATAATGGAACTTTAGTGATGTCTGGAATGGTTGCCGTATAAATATAATTTATGGATAATTTTGAGAGTTTTTCTGCTAAACTTTCGAATGATTCTTTAAATAAATGGGATGAATAAACAGTTACATTTCTTTCAAAAGGTTTTTTATATAAATCCGCTTCTGTTGCCTCTAAAATCTTTAAATCCGTTAATGCACCAACTAAATTATTTGCACCTAAAAAAACAATAAAATGTTCCATTCCACCATGATCGCTGAACCATTTCACGTTTGAAAATAAAGTTGAAGTCTTCTCCAATAGTGACAAACTAGGATTGATAACTCTTCTCGCTGCGGTATAAAAAGCATTTTGTGGCAGTATCTGAAAACGATTACCTACAGAAATATGCCTATCAAGAATATAGTTACAATCCGCATCCGTTAATACAAAAACATCATTTACAGTTGCACTAAATAAACTTTGATTCGAAAATGGTTGATTTAATTCTCGATTTTGATGAAATCTAGACCAATCTTGTTCCCAATAACGCTTTATTCTAAGTAAGGTAGAAACTAGAGAATTTGAAATAAGGAGTGCATCATCCCAACCTAATTCCGTTCCAAACTCCTCTTCTATCCCTTTAAGTAATACTTCCATATTTAAAGGAATTCCACCTTGAGATGTAAATGAAACCGTTTGAAATAGTTTATCCTCTAACAGTTTTGCCAGTATTGAGGGATAAGAATATTGCGTTGAACAAACAGCTCCATTTTGAAAACCAAGAGATAAGGAATCGCCTAACGTAATTAAAGGATATTTTTTTGCAGCTTTTTTTTTCATTAAAAAATCGATTTAGAATAGTTTGATGAAGCATTGTACTATTTCAAAATCTAAACTTGAACCCACTCCAGAAAGTCTTTGGTTTAGGATTGCACCCTTCCAAATCCTGTGAATTCACAGAATAAGATGCTGAATACTACTTTTAGGATTAAGCTTAAACTTCTAATCAGTAATTAATAATGCACCTCGTTTTCGAGTTATATAATTCCACGCCCATTGAAATAAAACAATAATGCGATTACTAAATCCAATTAAATAAGCAATATGAATAAAAACCCATGTAAACCAAGCAGGAAATCCACTTAATTCATATCCAAATACTGTCCCAACTGCTTTGTTTCTACCAATTACGGCTAAGCTTCCTCTATCCCAATACATAAAGGGTTTTGTGGATTCTCCTTTCATAAATTTATGCACATTCTTGGCAAGATAAGCTCCTTGCTGCATTGCAACAGGCGCTATACCTGCAAGTGGCTTAGTTGTTTGAGGATCTATTACATGAGCAATATCACCAATTACAAAAACGGCGTGTTCTAATTCAATCTGTAATGTTGGATTAACTTGAACTCTACCTTGCTTATCTACTATACAATTAAATTGTTCTTTTAGGCGTAAAACTAAATCAGAAGTCTTAACTCCAGCTCCCCATAAAACCGATTCAGTACCTATTTTTTCTCTTTTCCCATCATTTTCAATTTCGACAAAATCAGATTCAATTTGTGTTACTTTCGTATTTAGTAAGACTTCTACTCCTAATTTTTTTAAATTTACAAGTGCTTTTTGGCTCAATTTTTCTGAAAATCCCGCTAAAATTCGCTTACCCGCTTCCACTAAAACAATCCGAGTTTGCTCAGATTGAATCGATCTAAATGTGCCTCTTAATGTTACCTTTGTCATTTCTGCAATGGCTCCACATAGTTCTACCCCTGTTGGTCCGCCACCGATAACCACGTAAGTCATAAGTGATCTTTGTTTTTCCGAATCTGATTCAATTTCCGCTTTTTCTAGTGGATATAATATTTTTGACCTCATTTTTAAGGCATCTTCAATTGATTTCAAACCCGGTGCATTTTTTTCCCAAGAATCATTTCCGAAATAAGAATTACCTGTACCTGCCGCAACAATGAGCATATCATAGTTATACTTTCCATTTTTTGTAATTACAGATTTATCAGCAGCACAAAAATCAATCACCTCATCTTGAACAAAACGTATATTTTTTTTTGATGACAATGCTGATCGAATTGGATAAGCAATATCCCCAGGCGAAAGACCACCTGTTGCAACCTGATACAATAGTGGCTGAAATAAATGATGATTACGGCGATCAATTAACGTAATCTCAAAATCTGAACTTTTAACTTTTTTGGCGAAATAAAATCCACCAAATCCTCCGCCAATTACGACTATTTTTTTTTTCATTTTCAAAACAATTTATATTTTTCTATTTGTTGAACTTCAATGTAGTTTATACTAGTCAAAACAATAATTTCCTCATTAAAATAAACGTAAAAATAATTTTCACTTGGAAGCGGTTTTATTATCAGACTTATTGGTCTTTTAATTATATTTAATGTAATATTTTAAAATTGAACTTTATTTGATCAATAGTTTGTAGTAAAATAATTATCCATTTAATCCGATTAGAATAGATTAAAACCTACAAATCAGACTTTTCAGACTGACTCTAAATTTACTATAAATTATCCAACAAATATAATCTTTAAAGGCTATATCGAAAAAGAAAGTACGAAATCCTTTTCTATTAGAATTAAGTCATGTCTTAATTTTAAAAAAAGTAATCGAGCTTAAAAATACATTTAGTTTCATAATCAACAGTTACAAACTAATTGTACGGTAGTTATACTTAGCTTTAAATTATGAAGGGCAAATCCTCTATATAAATTATTCGTACATGATAATTAATTATATACTCAACTTTTGGACTTCAACCTTTAGCTTAATTTCCAATTTGCAGAATGTTGAATGTTGTTTAAAGTCACATCAATATCAAAATCGCAACATTGTTTGAAACTCACATTCATACGTTACGCCGAGAACTAGTGTCAGAGTACTGGATGCCCATTTAGTGCTAGACTGTATCCTAAACCAAATTTTTTCAGAGTTAAAGAAGAATTCTGAAAGTTGAGATAAATAGTTAGTTATTAATTCAAAAACAAGAAAAATTTATGAAAACAAATGAAAAAACAACTCTTTTTTTTACGTCTAAAACTATTGCTATTGTAGGACTTTCATTAAACAAGCCAGGTTCTTCAAATTTAGTTTATGATGTTTTAAAAAAAAAATGAACTCCCTATATTTGGTGTTAGTAAAAGTTTAAAAGAATATAAATATGATAAAGTGTACCCTAATTTAAGCGCTATTCCACAGATTCCAAATGCAGTTTTCATTGCAACAAATAAGGAAAACACACTAAAACTTACAATTGAATGTATCGATTTAGGAGTTAACATGATATGGATGCATGATTTAATGGGAACATGTGTAAAAAAAAGAAATGCTGCAAGTAGTGTTCATGAAGAAGCTGTTTAATTAGCAATAAAAAACTCGATATTAGTTATTTTAGGGAGTTGCCCCATGCAAATTTTACAGACAGATACCTTTCACTTATGTTTAAACAAAGTGAATCATTGGATGGGTAGAATAAAATAAAAAAGGACTGCTTTTGACAGTCCTTAACGTAAAATTCAGTAAGATAAAAGTACCTTAAATTGCAGCTTCAGCTTTTTTCTCAACAGTGAAACCGTCGTTTTCAGCTAATTCTTTGAATTTCTGTAGATTTGCCTGTAATATTTCAGATAAACCGTCAATAAATTTTGTTAATTCTTCACTTGGTTGACCAAAAAATGTACGATAATCTAAGCTATACTCAATGCGAGTTCTAGTACCATTATCTAAAGGCGTGAAACGAATCGTGCCTGTTTGATTTAGGTTACCATTGATAGTTATCCAAGCAAAGCGTGTATTTCTTAAATCATCAATAACGTTTGTTGTCCATTGGAAAGTTTCTCCGGCAATTGTTGCTTGATATTGGAATGACTGAGAGCTTAAACGTGTTACTTGTTCTAACTCAGACATGAACTTTGGAAAATCTACCGGATTGCTTAAAAGCTCGTACACTTTGGCCAAAGGCAGATCGATCTCGATTCTTTCGTGCGCCATATTGACTGTTCTTCGTGGGATTGAAAGGTTTATGTATCAGTGTTTTATGTAGATTAGAGTTATCCACATATACTAAATATATACAATTGAAAGGTGAAAATCAATAAAAAATGAAGAAAAGCCCTTCCAGTTGTATTGAATACATCATAATTTTTTGTATTATACTTATCTTTTATCTTTTAAATTCTTAATAACAATGAGTCCGTATTGATAATTCTTAAGACGAGGTTTCTTTTCACTCTCTAAGGTATCTATTCAATTTTATTGAGTTTCTTCAATTTGTTTTCAAACAAATAGGTAAGGGTTACTATGAAAACAGATCTAAAAGTTGATGCAACACTAAATTTAATCTTACCCATCAAATTGAATTCGTTTAGATTATTGAGATTACTAAAACCTTAGGGATTGAACTAAAACCTGAATCAATGATTAACTTAAATCATCAATTTTTTTTATACAAATTGATCTTTGTATTGTAATTCATAAAGTTTTCTATAAAGACCATCTTCAAGTTCGATTAATTCTTTATGCGAACCAGATTCACGAAGTTCACCCTTATGCATCACTATAATCTTATCAGCGTGTAATATTGTTGATAGGCGATGAGCAATTACAATACTAGTTCTTCCTTTCATTACTACTTCAAGTGCTTTTGTTATCAAATGCTCTGTCTCTGAGTCTATATTCGATGTAGCTTCATCTAAAATCAATATTCGTGGATTAAAAACCATGGCTCGAATTAAGCATATAATTTGTCTTTGCCCCATTGAAAGACTAGCTCCTCTCTCATTTAAGACAGTATCATATTCATCTGATAATTTACTTATAAATTGATGGGCACCAAGTAGCTTTGAAGTCGAAATCACTTCTTCTCTTGAAATGTCCGACCTTCCAAGTGTTATATTATCATGTATTGAACCTGAAAACAGTGCATTATCTTGAAGTACTAAAGCGATTGAACTTCGAAGTTGATCTAAATTTAGATTTTTTATTGAAACCCCATCTAAACAAATTTCACCTTTTTGGATATCATAGAATCTGCTAATTAGATTTATAATACTAGTTTTACCTGCACCAGTTGCCCCAACAAAAGCAATCATTTTTCCAGCTTCAGCAACAAATGAAATATCTTTTAAAATATAGGGTGAATCCTCTTTGGTAGAATGATATCGGAACCACACATTTTTGAACTCAATTTCACCCGTTATTTCTTTTAGTTGAATAGCATTTTCAGGTGATGAAATTTCGTTTTGAGTATCTAATACATCAACAATTCGTTCGGTTGCCGCTAAAGCAGATTGTAGCGTATTAAATTTCTCAGAAATATCTCTAATTGGTTGAAAAAACTGTCTTACATATTGTATAAATGCTACTAAAACTCCGAAAGTTAATCCATCAACAATTACACTTGCTCCGCCAAACCAAATCACCAATGCCATCCCGATTGTAGAAAGAATTTCCACTATTGGCCAAAATATTGAAAAATAAAATATCGTTTCAACATGAGCTTTTTTATGCTCAGTATTAATAGCACTAAATCGTTCATATTCTTTATTTTCTCTATTAAATAACTGAACAATACTCATACCCTGAATGTGTTCTTGAATAAATGAATTAAGTCGTGCTACTTGATCTCTAACATTTAAAAAACTAAGCCTTACTTTATTTTTAAATACATTTGTTGCCCAAATTAATACTGGAATTGTTGATAGTGACCATAATGTAAGTTTTACATCCAAAGAGAACATAAAGAAAAGAATAAATACGATTCGTAAAACGTCTCCTAATAAATTCACTACTCCAGTAGATACTAATTCATCTACTGCTTCAATATCATTTGTTGTTCTTGTGACCAATCTTCCAATTGGATTTTTATCAAAATATTGAACGTGAAGGCTTAATAATTTTGAATAAACTGCATTTCGAATACTAAATAGGGTTCCTTGACCTATCCAATTCATTAAATATACATTTGCAACCGTTAAAAGAGACTCTGCAAAAAGCGTCCCAATAATTAAACCCATTATAGCAGTTAATCCCTCCATATTACCAACTGCCACATAATCATCAAGCGCTCTTTGTATCAAAAGCGGACGATAAGGACCTAGAAATGCAATAGCGACAGTTAAACTTAGTGCTAAAATTACCCAGGCTAAAAAAGGATGAATAAATGTATAAAGCCGCTGAATCAATTTTGAATCAACGGCTTTATTGGAGTTCTTTTTAGACATAGTTTGACTTAGAATCTGTCATAGTCATCAAAGTTGTTACGTGGCTTAATAATGTCCTTCTTTTCAGTACTGATAATTCTTCTTTCTGTAGGAGGATTATCATTAAACTGACGTCTTTCAGGTGGATTAAACCCGCGTTCACGTGTATTAGAGCGATACTCACGGTCACGACCAGAATCGAAGCTTCCTCTTTCTCTATTGTCACGTTCTCTGTCAAATCCTCTGTCTCTAGACTCGAAAGATGGGCGAGAAGGTGGTCTTTGATCATAGTTTCTATCGCGTGGCTCGTAGCTCCGTTCTCTAGGTTCGAAACTGCGTCTGTTATCGAAGCTGCGATCTCTATTATCATAGCCTCTATCTCTGTTATCATAACCACGATCTCTTGGCTCAAAACGTCTATTATTATCATAACCACCTCTATTATCATAAGGTCGTCTTCCGCCGCTAGCGCCACCGCGATTACCATAACTACCGCCACCGCCGCTATTAAACGATCTACGTTGAAACCCACCGCTGCGATTACCACCACCGCTATTGTAGCCACCACGACCACTATTACGATTGCCGCCACCTTGAGAAGGTCTTCTAAAACCACCACGACGATCGCCACCTGATGATTTCCTGAAGCCACCTTTAAATTGCTGAGGTCTACTTTGTGTTGGAGTTTTAAATAATCCAGATTCTGTTGCAGGGTCTGTCATAACTGGGCGCAATTCATTGGCAATCCAAGTGTTTTCAAATAAAGCTTTTGCTTCTTTATACAAAACATACTCATTTGTATATCTTGCAGAATAATGCGTTAAAATAAGTCGTTCTACTTCAGCTTCTTTCGCAACTAAAGCGGCTTCTTCGGCAGTAGAATGCATGGTATCTACAGCTTTATCAGCTAATGCTGCACCAAATGTGGCTTCATGTAATAAGAATGTAGCTTTTTTAGCAAGAATTACAGAATTAGGACAAATTCTTGTGTCTGTTATATAAACAAAAGACTTTCCTCTTCTAACCGAACCTACGATATCTAATGAATTTATAACAGTACCGTCTTCAAGTGTAACGTCAATACCCGCTTTTAAATCTTTAAACTGCCAATCTTCAGTTATTCCTAATTCTTGTGCTCTAATGGCATTGACTTTACCTGGTTTATCTTTTTCTTGAAAGCGATAACCTAAACAAAAAATATTATGTACCAACGGTCTGGCAACAACTTCAAATTCGTCTTCATCTATTACAATTCCACCTTCAAATCCTTCTTCTAATTCTATATAATGAATATCAAAAGTAAGATCTGTATTAGTGAATTTTAAATGAAAATCTACATATTCTTTAATGCCAACTGGCCCTACAATGGTAAGTTCTCTTTCTCTTCTTTGAATGTGAAGTGTAGAAACTAATCCAGGTAATCCAAAAAAATGATCCCCGTCTAAATGTGTAATGAATATATAATCTATTTTGGATCGCTTCATGCCGATTTTTAACATCTGCATTTGTGCATTTTCTCCGCAATCGAATAAAAATATTCTACCGTCTCTCCATACTGCAACTGATGGCAGATGTCTATTCGCTGTTGGTGTGGCTGATGAAACGCCTAATGGAACTACGATCATGTTGATTCCTCTTTTTACGTGTTTTATTTACTTGTTCTAATTTAATGTTTGTTTATAGAGTACATGGGATGCTAGTCGTCAGACTACACAAAACCCACAGCTGTATGTTTTCTCTGTTTTTATTTCAATTATAAGGTTGAAAGTTCATTCTCTAGTATTTGCCGTTTATACATGGCATAATAAGCACCTTTTTGGGTAATTAATTCGCTATGAGTTCCTTGTTCATTTATTTTTCCGTTTTCAATTACAACTATTTTATCACACTCTTGAATACTTGATATTCTATGACTTACAATTATGGTTGTTGTGTTATTTAAATCAGATTTAATGTAGTTAAGTATGGCTTCTTCTGTTTTCGTATCTACTGCGCTGAGTGAGTTATCAAATAATAAAATTTCAGGTTTTTTTATTAATGCCCTAGCTATACCAGTTCTTTGCTTCTGTCCACCTGATAACGTTATTCCACGTTCACCAAGCATCGTTTCAAATTGTTTCTCAAAACTGAGAATATTTTCAAATAGTTGCGCATGTTTGGCAGCCTGTTCAATTTCAGTCTTTTCCGCTCTTTCCTTACCAAAAGCGATATTTTCCTGTATTGTATCTGAAAATAAGAAATTTTCTTGAGGAACGTAACCAATACTTTTACGAAGTTTATTTATTGGAATACTTTTTATAGGAATATTATCTATTAAAATCTCACCCGATTTGGGTTCAAATAACCTTGGCACTAGTTGTAGTAAACTCGATTTGCCTGAACCTGTTTTACCAACTATTCCAATTTTTTGACCAGACTCTATAATTAAGCAAATATCGTCTAAAACTATTGATTTACTTTCAGGATAGGAAAATGAAACGTTTTTAAATTCAATTTTACCAATTATTTCTTCCACTTTAGCCGAAGAGTTTTTAAGAATTTCTGAGTCTTCAATTATAATAGGTTCGTTTAAAAAATCTTGTATTCTTTTGTTTGATGCCGCTGATAGTTGAATCAAATTCAATGTATAACCTAAAGAGGCTACAGGCCAAGTTAGATAAATAACATAAATAATGAATTCCGCAATATTACCATAAGTTGCAGTGCCAGCTTGAATTAATATGCCACCTCTCCAAACCACAAAAATAATAGAAAAACCAATTAAGAAGTTTAACATAGGGTAAAACAAAGCATCAACTGCAGAAAGTTTTAGCTTTTTCTTTCTGTATTCATTTGCTTCAATTTCAAACTTTTTAGATTCATTAGTTTCTCTAACGTAGGACTTTATTAATCGAATACTTGAAAATGTTTCTTGAACATTGCCAGCCAAAACAGCATATTGTTCTTGAATCTCCTTTGAAAGTTTATTTATATATCCACTTAACCAATAAGCCATAATAGATAACAAAGGTGTTGGAATTAATGCCCAAATGGTTAAATCAGGATTAACGATTAACATCATAGTGATAATTATTCCTGCCCTAGTAAATGTGTTAACCATATACATAAATGCCGGTCCAAAATACTCTCTTACCCGATTTATATCTTCTGTAACTCTCACATAAATATCACCCGTTTTATTTGCAGCGAAATAGCTCATTGGTAATTTTTGTAAATGAGCATAAAGCTCATTTCGCATATCAAACTCGATATATCTAGATGCAACAATTATAGTCTGACGTGTTAAAAAAAGTAAGTAACCATAAACAGAAATTGCAACGATGAGTAGTAAAGCGTTTTTTGCTAAATCCCAGCCAATATCTCCATTAAAAAGAACCTCAAAATAATCCGAATATTCACCATTATGATTTTTTATTGAATTTTCAACATTATCTAAAGCGAATCGAATTAATACAGGTATATACACTAAAAAAAGATTAGCCACAGTAAGGTATAACACTCCTGTGGCCATTTGTTTTTTATATCTACTAAAATATTTATTTAACGATAAAAGTTCTTTCACTTTTGTTTTTTTAACCTTAACAAATTCGGCATTCGCATCTATTTCCAGCTTTCGGCTAGTCTTAAACCCGATATGTAAGATTCTTCCAAAGAATTACCTTTAAAATAATCTCCTACTAAAGCTAATTTTCCATCCATCCCTTCTACATTGACAAAAGGTCTGTCTAAATGAACTTCAGGAACAGTGTACTTTCTTTTCTCTAACACTGTTGAATCTGGAGAATAGGCAAAATCGCCAATTAAATTAGAGGCACTTTTCAGTAAATGATCAATAATCTGATTTGATTTTAAATCTTTAGCAGCATTAAAAAAATTAGCACTCGAATGTATAGTCAAAATTAAATCTTTTGATTCTGTTTTAACAGATTCGTTAACTATTAGTGCTATATCTTCTCCACTAACTTCTAATACAGCCCAATCCTCTAAAGATCTATTCGGATAAACAGCTGTTAAGGTATAGGTTGCATCATAAATAATGATATCAATATCAGCCAATACTCTTCTTATAGGAGTTTCATCTTGCGTATTTTCTAAAACAGCGTAAGCTTGAGGTGCAGGTAATGCTACTACAACAGCAGCAGCTTCAAACACTTCAAATGTGTTTAGATTAATCATCCACGGAAGTTTCTTTTTTGAATTTGTTCCAATATGAGTAATACCAACAACATGCGCATTAAATTTCACATCACAATACCGAGCCATATAGCCTGCAACAGCGGTCATCCCTTTTGTAGACGTATATAATTCAGAATTATCGTGTAACATTGATGATGAAGAACGTTCTCCATTTACAGAACTACTTACTGTTGCATTTAATTTTTTAATTAGACCTTTATCACTTAATTCACTCATTAAAGCCTTAAATTCGGCACCTTGAGCTAAAATATAAGGTACATGCGTATCTACAGGTACTGGTTCAGCACCTGTTAAAACCGTTGTAAACCGACCTGCCCAGGTAGCTGCCTGTTCAAATACAATTACTTGATGACCTTGTTTTCCTAATTCTCGAGCAACGGTTAATCCTGCGAGACTTGCACCAATAACACCTATTACCATTGGGTTAGTTATTTTAAATGTTTTTGTTATAAAATCAGGCTGAAAATATCGAAACTTTAGGAGAATAGGCAGTCTTTTTTAACAAAGCTGGCCAATATGCTACAATTTCGCTCGCTTTTGGTCTTCCTCCAGCAAAACCCGTAACTGCAGAAGGTCCAGTTAATATTAATGGAGCCATTTCCATCCCAAATCGATCTAAGTCTTTTTTACTTTTCCCAATAACAGAAATTCTCATTTGCACTTCATCAGGTTCATTTGAAAATTCATCTAATGGTAATTCTGAACAAGCATTCAAACCGACTGTTTCTATGTTAAATTCATCAATCTTTAAACCCAAATCTAACGCTCTTTGTTTTAATAGTTCACCACCAACTAATGCTTTTTTAATTGCATTTGGCCAATAATAAGTTAAATTTGAACTTAATTTAAAACCATCGTTATAACTTGCAGATACTTTATAAAATGGTGTTTCAGCTCTGCCCTTTATTCCAAAAACTTTCACGCGATTTTCACTGTCTTGTTTTAAATGAATACTTGTGAAGTCTGCAACACAATCAGGAGTAATGTATTCTGAAGGATCGCCAATTTCATATAATAATTGCTCTTTAACTGTCATTTCAGAAACTAAACCGCCAGTTCCTTCATGTTTTGTCACATAAAATGTTCCATCAGGATAAGCTTCTATTATTGGGAACCCAATGTGAGCCATATCAGGGACTGTTTCCCAATCTGTGAAATTTCCACCTGAACATTGAGCGCCACATTCAATGATATGCCCTGCAATAGTTCCAACTGACATTTTATCATAATCAGAAAAATCCCACCCAAACTCATGAATCATTGGCGCTAAAGTTAAGCCAGTGTCGGTAACTCTTCCTGTTACAATCACTTGGGCACCAGATTTTAATGCTTCTACAATTGGTTGAGCACCGAAATAAATATTGGCACTTAATAACTGATCTTTTACTGAAATAATATGTTCACCAGATTCCATGTGTTTTAACTCATGCCCATTTGCAACTAAATCGTCAATTGCTGCCAAAATATCATCATTGTGAACCATTGCCACTTTTATTGAAATATTTTTTGCTTTTGCTCGAGCTAAAATGGCCTCAACACAAGCTTTGGGATTAACACCACCTGCATTTGAAATTACCGTTATATTTTTTTTCGCAATATCTGGAAGTATTTCATCTACAACATCAACAAAATCACGTGCATAACCTAATGCAGGGTTTTTCATACGTTGTTTTTGCATAATTGACATTGTTACCTCAGCAAGGTAATCCATCACTAAATAATCAATGGGGCCGTTTCTTACTTGATCAATTGGCGCTTGCGGTAAATCGCCCCAGAAACCTTGTCCTGATGCAATTCTTATATTTTTTTTCATTCCAACCTTTTTAAAATGTTATTCTATTCTACTCTGTTTGATTTCAGCTTTAAACCAAACCTAATTTATTTCTTAACCTAGATCTAGTTTGAGCGATACTTTTGTGATGTAATGTTTTTCTCATTCCATAACAGCTTGCCCTTCACAGACAAACAACTAATTAAAATGACTTTTACTTCCAATAAAAATATATCACAATTATCAATATATTTAATGAAACTTTGTTGCATTAACAAACTTATGCCAAACTCAGAAAGCTCAAAAATACTAAAATCTCGACAATTGAAAGCTACTCATGGTAGAATTGCTGTTTTAGATTCCTTTCTTACTGAAAATACAGCATTAAGTCACGCAGATTTAGAGCTAAAATTAAAAGAGACAGATGTTAATCGAGTTACTATTTATAGAATTTTGGATTGTTTTGTAGAAAAAAATATTTTGCACAAAGTTAGTTCAGAACAAGCCAATCAGTTATTTGCTTTAAATAAGCATCAAGATTCAATTGATAATCAGGTATCTACTCATAAACATGCACATTTTATTTGTGATAAGTGCGAAAAGATTGAGTGCTTTGATTTACCTACTAATGTAACAGAACAACAGGTTTATACTAAAATTGGATATGCGATTTCTTCGATTGATATTACAGTTCATGGTTTTTGTAAAAATTGTTCACACTTTAATTAAATAAAAACTTCGTTTTAATAATTATGTCAGAAAAATTGGCCACTTTAAATACAACTCAAAAATTAAGTATTTGGCTTTCTTCTTTATGTCTTATTCATTGCCTAATTACCCCTTTTATAATCATACTTTTGCCTTCTGTATCAGGTTTTTTTTCTGGTTGGGTTGAAGCTATGTTGATATTTGCGGTAGTTCCAATAAGCTCAGTTGCTTTTTTTCCAATTTGGATTAAACACAAAAATAAAATGCGTTTAGTTGAATTTCTTGTAGGAATAGGTATCGTCTTATTTGTTCAACTTTTTTTTCACGACTTAGATCATAGTGGGTTTCATTTTGATCAACTCACTGAAACAATTTTTATGATAATTGGAACGGGTTTAATCGCTTTTGCTACGTACAAAAACAAAAAACATACGCATACCTGCACTGTGCCTAATCATGAGCATTGATTAACAATAGCTGAATTTAAACCTGAGTTTGGGATTAAGATTATTAAACTGAATCGGGATAAGAAATAAATTATTAACCTAAGAGCGTACTCTTAAAAGTAATTTATAGCAAACTATTCGTCGAATTCGGAGAATTTGGTAGGGTAAAAGCCGACAGAATCGACTTTTCGGAGTGGACTCAACTAATAAAAAAACTACCCTCATTCAGCTTTATGGTGCCTACGGTATCGCTGAAAAACGAAATCTTTGTCCTATTTGGAGTCAAATTCTAGATTGCAAATCATGGTTTTTCTAATCGTTTCAAGTTGCCTTCGGTATTACTTTTCGCTTTGCGGTACTTTGAGAGTGTTAGTAGAATGACGTTTTTCTTAGTTTTTTCTAGTTTAAAGCTAAAGAATCACCATGATTCATATCCCGAACTCTAGTTATTACTATAGTTTTAATCAAAACTTATTATAAAAAATGAAGTACCACATCTGGCATTGCAGTGCAATCACAATTTTAAGCCTAAATTAAGAGTTTCTGGTTAAGCCCAGAATGATACAGGATAAAAACATGCTATAAGTCTTCCTTAGACGAGTAATTATACGCCTGTATCAATCGGTAAACTGTGCGCTTTTTTAAGTCCTTACTTTCTAGCAAAAACCTTTCCAAATCGCTTTATTAAACCTAAGGGTCAAATTTAATTTTTACTTGTTTTGAAAAAAAGTTCTTATCCCGAACTTAGGTTAATAGTATATTTAATAAAGATTGTACGCTGAAAAGTAGTTTTAAATAAAAGTAATTGGATATTTCACATGATTTAAACAAATGAAAGTTGATAATTCGATTAATCAGAATACATTTACTTATTAATATTAAAATTACTTAAATCAACTAAGGCTTGTTCAACCCATTCTTGTGGTTGCCAAGAACGAACATAGATTTGTGGTTTTTCTTCGTTAAAATCTACCAAAAGAAATAAATAACCTTCGTCAGCATAATTTGTGGCATTATAGTTTTGCCTCATACTTATTCCATAGACCCCTTTTGAGTTATTTTTGCGCATAATTTGAAAATTAGTAAAGCCAAGGTAAATATCTTTATGAACATCAAAAACCTGTTTTTGCTTTTTTAAATACTCCCTTTTGGTGTATTTCAAATAATCTATTCTTGGTTGATCTTCAGCGGTTTGAATATAATCGTAATTCTTATTTTGAATTCCTTTGTTTAAAATGCGTCCAACGATAATAACAGCTTCATCTGCGAACATTTGATTTAACATATCCATATTTCTAGTCATGTAAGCGGTTCTGTAGCGTTCCATAAATTTTATAATTACCTCTCTATTTCCCCAATCATCACCATACTCTGCTTGTTTTACAAAACTATTATATAAATCATCCATAATACCAAAGTTCATATCTGAAATTTTACCATTGGGATCAAAATCAAATACAATGTACTCTCTTGATTGTTTACTAATGGAGGAATATTTGTTTAGAGCAACAACCCTTCTATATTCAAATCCATCATAGGTCTTATTAATGAAACCATCGAGTGGTTCATCTAAAATTCGAGTAGTATTGAATTTTTTCAATGATTTCAATTTCCCACCCAAAAAAGAGTCTTCTTTGTAAATCTCTGCAATTTCATCAATACCTGTTGAATTAAATAATGTTATAATTCTAGGAAGTGTATCTTGAATTTCAGTTATTATTTCTTGGCTTATTACCTCGGTATTTTCGGGTTTAATTAATGTTATTCCTGAGTTCGTCTCAAATGAGCTATCTTTTTCAGCTACAAGTTCTTTTTTATCAATTTTTAAGTTTTCAATATGTTTATTTAAATTGATAAAAATTGCGCTTTTAAATTGAGGTTTACTTACTAAATCCCACAACTGACCAACTTCTGCGATTTCATTTCTAGCTTCATAAAAACTGTAGCGAATACCAACCGTTAGATTTGACATTTCTACACTAGGGCCATATAACATCATAACTGCAACACCATCGGTTGTAGTTGAATTAACCAAATCGAACCCATCAAAGTAGTTAAATTCAATAAATTGAACAAGGTTGCTATCTAATGTAACCTTAAATGTGAGTTCTCTTTCCTGATTATTATTTCTTCTTTCATCTTTGACTAATGAAAAACGAACATTTTGCAATACATAAATTATTTTTTTTGCAATTTCAGTATTTAAGTTAATATCACGATACATCACATTTTGTTCAGGTATCGAATTCATTAATATCATACTAAAATAATACCATTTCAAAGCACCTCCATAATTTCGACTTGTTTCAAAATCAGAAGCTTGATCATAGATATTGAAAACGGTTCTTTTTCTTTCATTGTAAATCTTATTTACTTCCGTTTTTTTTATGTAATGAAAGATTTCAATTTGCCCTGATACGGGTCTTTTAATGGTTAAAACATTTTTTAGCGTAGCTGTGCTATATGTTTTTAAAATATTTTCCGTTACTTCTTTATAATCTCCACCCACTTGTTGAATAGTTTCGTCGGTTTTTTTTTCAAATTCATTATGAACCGTAATGGAAATACTTTGCGTTAGAAACTTTAATGCTTGATCGGAAGCTTCTTTACTACTATTTGCAATAGCTTCACCATAATAATATTCACCAGATGCTTTTATAAGCTCTTTTTCATCAATCTGAGCCCAAGCAATTGTTACCCAAACTAACTGAATGAGAAGTAAACCCGTAATTTTTTTCATTTTATAATTAGTTTAAATAGACAATTTGATTAAATAAAGCCTCTTTGTATTCACTATTGCCATTATAATAACTTACCTTATAAGTTACTTCTAAACTTGTATAACCTATACCATTTATTGGTGTTAGCAAATAAAAGTTTCCAACGTAAATTTCACCATCATCTAAAGTCCAATTAAATTGCGGTTTTAGTTCAAAGCCACTATTAATGGTTCCAATGTATCTTGATAACTGCACATTCGTTCCATTATAGTTGTACCCACTTGGATTAGTTGATTCTATAGATATATACACCTCTGTAATTTCATTGTTTGAATTGTTGGCAACATAAACGTCATAACCTAGAATTGAGTCATAAGTTGGATATGACGCACTAGTACTATTATAGGTCATATTGTATCTTACTGATACATTATCTTGCGTTTGAGAGCCTTGTACATCATCTGTTAAAATTACATCTGTAATTGCTTCTGGGTTTTCATAGCCACAAGAAACGATTGTAAATAGTGAAACTAAAAGTACGATTGATTTTTTCATAAACTACCTCTTAAAAATAAAAACTTACGCCTGCACTCATACGCTTAATTGGGATAAAAGCAGGTAAATCACTGGCATTGTCTTCAATATTAAATGCCTCAGAATAGTTTAGGTGAAAACCAAAACCAGAATTTGGAAAACGAAGTTTAACACCATAATTAATGACTCCATTTATAAAGTCAGCTGAACTTGTTTCAAAACCATCCCATTGTGTTTCAATATAATTATAATCAATCCCAACAGACACATAAGGACTTAATAAGAATAAACTTATACCTGCACCAATAGAGAGTTGATAATGAGCATGCATATACCCATCAATTCGTTCACCATCAAATTCTAAATCATCTATTGCTGTATGATAAGATAAACCTGCTTGTTGATTTAGAGAAAAGAAACCACCATTTGCATCTAAACCAATAGCAAAACCATGTGTTTCAGAAATATTATCCTTAAATCCTTGATAACTAAACTCTGGTCTTGTATAAGAAAAATTCCATGAACTATAATCGCTATAAGAATACCATTTTTTTGATGGTATTGGTGGTGGTGGTAGTGGTTTGGATTCTAAATCTTTTTTTTCAGCCTCTAAACGTGAAATTCGTTCTCGTTCTAACCGATCTTTACTCTCTTGCTCTAAACGTTCAATTTCTAACTTCTTAGATTCGTCATTTCTTTTTTGAGTCAAAGTTTGAATTTGATCATCAGTAAATTCTAAAGAAAACTGATTTTCAACATTCTCTTTTATGATTACATACGATTCAAGATTCACAAAACCCGGTTTTTTTGCAATTACTTTATAGGTACCTGCAGGTACATCAACTAAATATTCAATGCCTTTCCATTGTTTGTACAGAATTGAGTTATCGTATAACTCAACCTCTGCATCAGGATCATTAATTCTAAATCTCAAATTACCAGCTAATCGTTTAAGTGTAAAAATTTTATCGACTTTTTCGTATTCTTTCAACTGAAATGTTTCTGAAATTGACTCATAGCCATCTTTACTAACTTCAACCAAATAAGTGCCACTGCTTAATTCAATCTGCTTTTGGCCCGTATATACTTTTTTGTTGATTAAAACTTGAGCATCTGCTGGGCTTACTTTAATCATCAAATTGCCAACATTTTTTACCATAGTAAAGCTCAAATCGAGAGGTTTGTCAATCTCTAACTCAATGGATTGATCTATATCACGAAACCCGTTTTTAACTATTTTTAACTGATACACGATGCCAGGATAATAAAAATCTGTAAAAGGAGTAAGCCCAACGAGTTTATTATCAATTATAACAGATGCGTCTTTTGGCGCAGTTCTAACAATTAATTTTTCTGGTTTAACTTGTTTTAAATTAAACTCAAACAACGTTTTCTGCGGGGTAACTGCAATTGAATCTAAAACTGTTTTGTAACCTAGTTGTTCAATTCTAACTTGGTGCAAACCAACTTCTGCCATAATCGCTTCACTTGGGTCAACTTGATTTCCATCCAACAGAATTGATTTTGCGTCTGGAGTAACTTTAATATTGATGGGAATCTGATTTGTTTTTTTTGATCCTGTAACTTCAATTTTCCATACTTGTCCAGGTTTCAATCGAATTCCAATGTCATATAAATAAATGGTTAAAGGTTTAAAACCGCTACTTAAAATGGTTAAGACACGCTCTGTTGGAGAAACAAAAACTACATATTTGCCTGAGGAAGAATTCACTTTAACAACTCCATTACGAGCTTCAAAAGCCAGTGAAGTTAAATCCGTTAAAACAATAATTCCAGATGCAATCTCTCCGTTAACATCCCTAATAGATTGATCAATTAATTCGCCACTTTCATAAACAGCTTTCCCTATAACTCTTAATTCAGAGATTTCTTGTGCAAAAGAGGGTGAAAAAAGACTCACAAGAAAAAAAGAGAAAAGTAAGTATAGTTTCATAGTAATTTATTTTGAATTTGGAGATAATACGGTGGTTCAAATTATAAAGTTATGTGGCAAAACTACACTAATTCATTTTCTAAACAATTTAATGAAGCTTCCATCAAAAAATTCGGAATCAAGGTTAAATAGGTCTTTTCTATGTAATCAGGCCTTTTTAACCGTTCAATAATTTGTTGATATTTAGCTATGCCATGATTTTTAACGATTAAGTTTTTTTGCTCAGGTTTTGAAAAATGAAAGAACATCCCTTCGGCATCCGCTTCTGGATGAAACTGAACGGCAACTATTTCATTATTTAGTCTGATTCCTGTAATTGCTCTTTCTAAGGGAACATGAGGGCGAATTTTTTCTAATGAAAGAATTTTAAAACCATATTGTTCCATAATTTCATGTTTTGGCTGAATTACTTGCCAATCTCTGAAATCAGCGGCATAAAATGGATCAGAAAGATCTTTATATAAGATATCTTTTTTACCATCTTCGGTTTTATGAATAGGTGTAATTCCAAATGAAGAAGATTTTCTAAGTTTTACTTCAGCAATCTGAAACAAATGAGCCATCAATTGGAAAGAATAACAAATCATGAAAACATACTTTTTATTCTCTTTTATTTTATTCCAATCAAAAACAGACACTAACCAATTTTTATATTTTGCTTCCCACTCCTGCCCATTTCCAGCTAAGGGGCTTCCAGGCCCGCCTGTGCTGATATAAATATCATAGGATAAATCTGGAATTTCATTTTGGCCACGCAAATCGAATACGGTGTAGTTAAATTCAACATCTTGCTCTGCTAAACCATCACTTAACAACTGCTTAATACATCTCATCCCTTGATTTGGTGTATTATTATACATATCAATGATGGCGACTGAAATTATTTTTTTATACATTTTCTTTTGCTGAACTAGAGTGGTTGATTGGATAAACTAATTTACAATATACTTATAATCATAAAAAAATGTTTTAAAAACTCTTTATTTAACTCTCTCAAGTACTAAATTACATTCTAGCATCATATTTCCGAAATATGGATTTCTGATGCTTTTTTCTATGCTTAACCAATTTTTACTATTATTTGAATTGGTCTTAGGACAAAATTGATTGTGTTTACTCAACTTTCGAACTTTGACATTTTGTAAAGTGAATTATTTTGTTAATGGTTTTATGTAGCATAATTAATGAAAACAAGAGCTTATTCACATCATAATGAGCTTAGTTCATAGAGATGTTATATTGTCATGCTGGGCTTCGACCCAGCATCTCAGCCTAAGAACCAATCTATTCAAAGAAAAAGTGATTGTTGCGTAAAATGATATTGGACAGAGATCCCGTGTCAGGGCACGGGATGACCGTTTCTTTGCGAAAACCACTGCCTTTTTATAGAAACGAAGTCCGAAAGTTGAGGTGTTTATTTCATTGTTCTGTTTATTTAGCGTTAATTACTTAGGACACCAAGAAGAATGAGAATTAGACTAATCCATATAATTCATGAATTATGGTTTTTGTGTTTAAGAAGATTTACCCATCTGGTTTTTTTTAAAAATCATTCGATTGTCTTTGTAATTTCACCACAGGTTAACATCGCTAATCCGAAATAGGGATTTAGTATTTCCTTTTCCTGACTTAGCCAATCTGCACCCTTATCGGAATTCACCAATGGGCAGTGTTGTACATATATTGGTAAGGAAATGGGCTTAAATGATTCTGCTAGTGCAATCACTGAAGTCGATATGTTTATGAATAATTCTCTAATGGTTTTTATATCGCCTAGATGCTCGATGTGCTGTAAATTGGAATTCAGCGAGCTTGATAATTTCATCCATTGCATGTGAGCTTCGCCTTTAAAAAGATTCATATCCATTTTCCCTAACGAAGTTTTCATTTCAATTCCTGCTACTTTTGCCTTTTCAAAATCGTCCATAGATAACGCAACTTTTAATGCAAAATAGTCAGAAAAAAGTGGCTGAAATGCATTTTTAGCATCCATTGAAATTGTAATTTTTTTGGATGAAATAGGCATAGTTTCCATTTTAGTTGTTTTTTTACCACCATGATTATGTCCTGTCATAACCGCGCCACCTTCTGGATTCATCATACTTGGTTTTCCTGCTAATTGCGCTGCTGCATCAATACTAAATGTACCATTAACAGCAATTTCTTCGCCTAGTTGTAGGCCATTTTCAATCACATACCTATCTCCTAAATCAGCACCCAAACGTACTTCTCGCATGATGAAACTTATGCCTTGCTCTGTTTTTTGCATAACGTACACTACAGAACGTTTGCCAGTCCACATTACTGCCGTTTTTGGAACAGTTAAAGATGAATTACTGATGGTGTTTTTTGCTTCTACCGTTCCACTTGTGAACATTTCTGGTTTAAGTGCTAAATCTTTGTTTGTCGTTTCAATTCTTGCTTTGGCCACTCTAGTTTTTGGATCGATAACAGGATCTATGTAACTAATTTTTCCATTAAACATTTTGCCTGATAAAGATTGAACCCTGTATTGCACAGAATCGCCTTTTTTTATCCAAATTATATCCGATTCATACACATCGAATTCTATCCAAACAGTCGATAAATCAGCTACTTCGAAAAGGGTGTCTCCTTGTTTAATATAATCACCAAGATTGACCATTTTTTTAGTCACATAGCCTGTAACATTGGCGAGAATTGGGAACTGTTCTATTTTTTTTCCTGAACGAATAATCTCCTCGATTTGCTTATCCGTTAGTTTCCAATTTTTCAGCTTTTCTTTAGTAGCATTAAATAATGCAGGTTGTGAATCTTTTATTTTTTGAGCTTCAAATAATTCTTCTTGAGCTGTGACTAAAACGGGAGAATAGACATAAGCTATTACTTGCCCTTGCGAAATGAATTCACCAGTAAAGTTCACACTGAGTTTTTCAACTCTTCCTGGAATATGCGAAGATTGCGTAAATAAAAGACGCTCATCAACTTGCACTTTTCCATTTAATCGAATTGATTTATCGATATTGCCCTGCTCTACCATCCAAGTTTGTACCTGTGCTAACTGCATTGCAGTTGATGACATACTTACCGACATTGGGTCAATTTCATTGCTATCACTTTCCAATGGAATCAAATCCATTCCACAAATAGGACAAACACTCGGCTCATTTTTTCTAATCTGAGGGTGCATCGAACAGGTGTATTGTTGATTTACACTTGTATTGCTATGATTATCTATTTCAGAATGATTCTTGACTTGTGCTGAATCGTAACTGATGAATACGCCAATTAGGATACCAATAACAAGTGTTAGGGCAACAAGCACGTATCTGTTTAGGGTTAATTTTTTCATGAATTTTTAAAATTTGATTTTAATAAATAATTATTTTTCTACAAAATTGCATGGTCATTCTGGGCTTGACCCAGAATCTCGGCCTTAAATCAAAAACTGAGTATTTATAAGAACGAAGCAAAGAATCAAAACCCACCGCTTCTGTACTAAGCTGCATCGCCATTGCTCTCCGAAAGCCTTCTGAACAGAATCTCGAACAAAGATCAAAAACAGAGTATTTCTCAGAACGAAGCCCAGAAACAAAACTTCCTCTTTTTCCTGTTATAACAGTCCTATTAATCGAATTAACCATTCTTTATTTACCTGTTATGTAATTCAATTCTGCTAATGCAATATAAAATTCTGTTAATGCAGAAGCCTTCATTTTTTGATACTTCAATAGTTGCTGTTGCATCCTAAGCACTTCTTCAAAATCTTTTCCAGAATTACTGAAGGATGTGAATAAAAGACTTAAAGATTGTTCAGTCTGAACAATTTGATTATCAAATAATTGAATTAAGTCCTTTTGTTTTTCCATTTCAAACCAAATCATATCATAAGAACTACTTAGTCTGTTAGAAGCTTCTTCTTTTTGAAGGGAATACGATTCTTGCATCAGTTCAGCTTCTTTTTGTGCTGCCTTATATTTTCCCCTGAAAATGGGAAGGATTACAGTTACCATTGGCATAAAAACATCTTTACCATTTTCAGGCAAGGAAATATCTGTTCGCTTTCCAACAAGTATATAATCCAAACCAACACCAATTTTGGGAAGACCTTGTTTAAGTGCTACTATTTCATTGGCTTTACTTGCTTCGATTTTTAATTCCAATTCCTCAAGAATCGGATTTGAGGTGAGTAATGAATCTCGTCTATAATCTTTTGGTAAATCGATACTGAACAAAGAATCTTGAATAATTATTTGTTCATCAGCAGATTGATTTAAAAGCTTGTTAAAGCGAGTTTCTAGTGGTTTTCTTTTTTTCTGAAGAATAGAAAGGTTCGTAGTTGCGTCCTTAAGCATAATATCTACTCGTAGAACATCTACCAATGCTCCTTTTCCATTTTGAAACTGCACGGTTGTTATTTCTTTGTAAGACGAAACTATTCGAACGTTTTCTTCTTCAATTGCAATAAATCGTTGTAGTTCAACTATAGGATAATAGGCTGCGGAAACTTGGTAAAACAATCTATTTCGAGCATCAAGAAACTCCTGATAGTTAGATTCTGCCAATAATGTAGCTGCATTAGCTTGAGCTTTTAATGTTCCAAACCATGGAAATACTTGCGTTAATGAAAACTTTGCTATCTGAGGTCCTACTCTTGTTTCTACTGGTGATATGAAATAACCAATCGATATACTAGGATCAGTAAGGCTACTTACTTGAGTAACTTTTTGCATAGCTGCTTCAAACTTTTTGAATTTAGCTTGCAATCCTGGATTATTTTCAGCTGCAATAGTAAAGTAAGCGTCTAGTGATTGTGTTTTTGCCAACGCTGAGCAACTGAAAAGTGCGAGAATAATTAGAATGTATTTTTTCATGAGTGCCCTTTTAATAGATTACGTTCTTCTCTCCAACAATAAAGCACAGGAACGATGAAATAGGTAATGGCTGCAAACAGCATTCCTCCAAAAGCAGGTATTGCCATTGGAATCATGATATCAGATCCACGGCCTGATGATGTGAGAATTGGTAGCAACGCGATAATAGTAGTTGCGGATGTCATTATTGCTGGTTTTATTCTTCGCTGACCTGCTTCCACCGTTGCGGCTCGTATTCCTTTTAGATTATCTGTTTTATTTTTCAAAAAACTTTGATCCAAATACGTTGCGATTAAAACTCCATCATCTGTGGCAATTCCAAACAGTGCGATAAATCCAACCCAAACAGCCACACTCAAATTGACGGTATGAATTTGAAATAAGTCACGGAAATTGGTACCAAATATGGTGAAATCAAAAAACCAAGTTTGACTATAAAGCCACAACATGATAAATCCACCACTAAATGCCATCATTATTCCCGTAAACACCATTAAAGAGGTAGAAATTGATTTGAATTGAAAGTATAAAATTAGAAATACGATAGATAAAACTAGAGGTACTATCAGCGATAAGCGTTTTTCGGCTCTTACTTGATTTTCATAACTGCCAGAGAATTTATAACTCACACCTGATGGCACAATTAGTTCTCCTGAATCAATCTTATTTTGAATCATTTGCTGGGCATCATTTACTACTGTGACTTCGGAAAAGCCCTCGCGTTTATCAAAAAGTACATAACCAACTAGGAAAGTTTCCTCACTTTTAATTGCTTGAGGTCCTCTTATATATTCAAAATCGACCAATTGTCTTAAGGGAATTTGAGCTCCCGTTGGTGTTGGTACAAGGATTTTGCCCATAGCTTCAGGGTTGTCCCTTAATTCTCTCGGATATCGTACTCTTACAGGAAAGCGTTCACGACCTTCCACTGTTGTAGTGATTTTCATACCAGCAATAGCTGTTTCTATGGTTTGTTGCACATCTTCAATAGTTAAACCAAAGCGTGATATTTCATCACGATTTATATTTAAGTGAATGTATGGCTTACCCACAATTCTATCTGCAAAAACGGCTTCTGCCATTACTGAAGGAACTTCTTTCAACACGTTTTCTAATTGTAAGCCAAAGTTCTCAATCGTTTTAAGATCAGGTCCATACACCTTAATTCCCATGGGCGCTCGCATACCTGTTTGTAACATAACTAAGCGAGTTTCAATGGGTTGTAATTTCGGAGCAGAGGTAAGTCCAGGCAATTTGCTTACTTTAATAATTTCGTTCCAAATATCATTTGGTGATTTTATATGTTCTCGCCAGTTTCTGTAATACTCGCCATCGTCATCCGTAATAAGATCATTAGCTTCAATTCCTTTCAGAAGTCCTTCGTTATTTGTAATTACATCTCCACTAATGGTAATGAAATGGCTTTCTTTATCCACTTTAAATCGTTGTTTATGACCTTTCTTATTTAAAACATACTCCGATTTGTAGTTGATAATATTTTCATACATCGAAATAGGCGCTGGATCGAGAGCTGATTCCACTCGTCCTAATTTGCCAACCGTTAATTCAACTTCTGGAATACTTGTTAGAAGCTTGTCTATTTGACCAATAGCTTTTCGATTAAATGCTAGTCCAGAATGAGGCATTGATGTTGGCATGAATAAAAAACTTCCTTCGTCAAGTGATGGCATAAATTCTTTACTAATTCCTGGAAAAGTTTTTTCTAAACCTGACCAAACCGAAGTCTCTTTAATAGGTAATCCAATTTTATCCAATCCAACAGAAATAAACCCAAAAACGGTAGTAAATCCCAACCAAGTTGATGTTCCAAAAAGAATTAGAAAACTAGGGATTATCAAAAACTTGATTTTATTCTCTAAACACCAAGTCAGTATTCTTTTATACTGATATTCTAAAAGGGTGAATCCGCCAAGTATAAAACCGACTAAAAGACTAACAAATAAAAAATTCACCAACAAGGATTGTGAAGCACCAAGTGGCAACCAATATTTTGCCAATAACCAAACAACACCAATCAGAACTAGAATAAGTTCAGCATAATTGAGCAAGAAATTAAATACAGGCGCTATTGTTTTGGATTTCGACTGAACAATTTTTTTAATGATTCCAATAATCCCGAAAAGTATCAGGAGCACTCCTGCCCATAATTGAGCATAAAAGAGCCCAATTATTCCAATAAGTACTAAACCATAATGACCATATTTTTTTAAGAACTTGTTTTTAATGTTGAACCCAAAAATCCAATGAGCTAAGGTTGGTAAGATTAACAGGGAAACAATTAAAGCCGCTATTAAGGCAAAAGATTTAGTAAATGCCAATGGTCCAAACAATTTACCTTCAGCCGCTTGCATAGTAAATACCGGAATAAAACTTACAATAGTTGTTGAAACCGCAGTAAGAATTGCAGTGGACACTTCTGAAGCTCCATTATAAATAGTGTCTATCAGTTTTTGTTCTGGCGGTGCTTCATCAATATGTTTAATGATATTTTCGGAAAGAATAATTCCTAAATCAACCATGGTTCCAATGGCAATGGCGATTCCAGATAGTGCTACAATATTCGCATCAACTTCAAAATAGCGCATAGCAATAAACACCATTAGAACCGCAATGGGTAATAAACTGGAAATAAGTAGTGAAGCTCTTAGATTATAGACCATCACAATCACTACCAAAACAGTTATGAGAATTTCTAGTAATAAGGCTTCTTCTAATGTTCCTAAAGTTTCATAAATCAATTCTGAGCGGTCATAAAATGGAATAATCGTCAGTTGGCTTTCTCTTCCATCGGCCAAAATTTTATTTGGAAGTCCAGGTGTAATTTCTTTGATTTTGGTTTTAAGATTGTTAATTACCTGTAAAGGATTTGCTCCATATCTTGCAACTATAACGCCACCAACAACTTCCGCCCCATCTTTATCTAAAAGTCCACGTCTGTTAGCAGGTCCTAGACTCACGATTCCGATGTCTTTAATTCTAATGGGGACATTATTCTGAACGGCAACGACGGCTTTTTCTAAGTCATCCACTTTTTTGATGTAACCCAAACCTCGAATTAAATATTCGACTTGATTAATTTCAATCGTTTTTGCACCAACATCTTTATTCGATTTAAGCACAGCTTGCATCACTTTATTTAAAGGAATGTTGTAGGATTTCAATGCATCTGGATTTACATCAATCTGATATTCTTTGGTAAAACCACCAATAGAAGCAACTTCAGAAACACCTTCTGTTGCATTTAATCCATACTTAACGTAAAAATCTTGAACAGATCGGATTTCGTGTAAATCCCACCCTCCTGTTGGATTTCCATTTTTATCGCGCCCTTCAATGGTGTACCAATACACTTGGCCTAAAGCTGTTGCATCTGGTCCTAAAGCTGGTTGAACACCATCTGGTAATAGTCCAGAGGGTAAAGAACTTAGCTTTTCGAGAATGCGAGATCGTGACCAATAGAACTCAATTTCTTCCGAGAAAATGATATAGATACTAGAGAATCCAAAAATTGAGGAACTGCGAATTGATTTTACTCCAGGAATTCCCAATAAATAGGTTGTTAATGGATAAGAGATTTGATCTTCAATATCTTGTGGTGAGCGACCTGCCCACTGCGTAAAAATAATTTGTTGATTTTCACCAATATCAGGAATGGCATCTACGGGTACAGGATCAGACGGTAAAGAGCCAATTTTCCAACCAAATGGTGCAGTTACAATTCCCCAACTCACGAGAGTTAAGAGTAATAGAACAGTAACTAACTTATTTTCTAAAAAATATTTTATGATGATATTGAGCATAATTCAATTGATGTAAATGAACAGAAATAATAGTTCAATGGCTGGAAATGCCAATTTGCTCCTAATTCAGATAATTAGGAGAATCAATAGAATACTCGACTTAAATTAGAAAGGCTTGGTAAAGAACTTGTACGTCTTTATTAGGGATGGGCGGATCATACCCTATATATTGAATGTGTTTTTGTTCAAAAATAGTAACTGATTGAACAAAAGAATAAATAAGCGCTGTAATGAAAATAGGATTAAAATTGACTTGAACAGTGTTAAACTCAAAATCTTCATCAATTTGAAGAACTTGGTGCTGATTTTCACAGCAAGATTCCGATTTAACTTGGTGCTGATTGTTCTCGCATGCATCTTCCATCGAAGCCATGCCACAATCTAGATTATCTAATCCAAGTGTAAGAGATGTTTCCACCGCTTCTCCACCACAAAAGTGTGTGTTCATTGCTAATCCAAGATTAGAGATGAACAAAAGTAAAGCTAATAATGTGGAAAATATTTTTTTCATTAAAATAAAGGTACACTTTTTTGTGAAGTCTTTTTTACATAAAAATAAATCAACTTAATCCGACAAACTAAAATACTATCTAAATATTGTTTTGAATTCAAATAACTCATAATCCGCCTTTAATTCCGAAATGAATTTTTGCGTTATCAAATGAATCTTGAGGAGATTTAGCGTAGGTAAAAGACAATAATCCAAGTCTTGTTCTATAAGCAAGACCAAAACCGAAAGACTGCAACTTTTCACTAAATGAGTTCACTTTTCCTGCATCATTTATTAATTCGGGAATTTCGTAAGCTCCAATAGAATAAAATCCAAACACATAACTTGTCCGATCTAATAAAAAACGATACTCAAAATCTGTCCAAGCTGATTTTGAAGATGCAAACTGTTCTTCTCCAAACCCTCTCAAACTAGAAGCGCCACCAAATCGAAATAAATCTGAGTCTTGGAAAAAATCTGATAGCAAATAATTCCCTTGAACTTTTGTTGATAGTACAGTTCGTTTTATTGGAGAATACAACCATTCAAATTCTAAACTAAATCGTTGCTTATTCTCTTTTTCCGGAAAAATAGTCCCTTCAACTAAATCAGTGTTTTTTTTAACGCCGATTTCAGAACTTAGCAGGAGTTTTACCCCTTTTGTTGGTATAAATAAATCATCAGTCGTATCTAGTAAATAAGAAAATCCATAAAAATAAGCTGTTCCATCCGTGTAATATTGTGTCGCATTTAAACCAGCTCCAATTTCATCACGTTTTACAAAAACTTCAACAGTAGAAAACGCATTGAGCTCATAGCCAGATTTAATAATCCAATTCTGAGACTGAAATGTACTATCACGTTGAAATAAATTAAATTCTAGTCCTGCGCTGAAGTTGGAGTTTGCAATAAAATGTTGACTTGCAGCAATTTTTAAACGAGTTCTAAACGACTGCATTCGATTAAACCGAAAGGACAAAATTTGTCCTTCACGAATCATATTCACTAAATCAAAATCTATAGAACCGACAAATTGTCCACCACCATCATTTGTTGGAATATACCCTGCTATTAAATCAAATCTATTTGGATTCTGTTCTTGTAACCTAAAAACGGCATTTATTAATGAATCATTCTTAAATAATTCAACTGTTGAAACAGATGAAAACAATCCAGATCTTATTAGGCGAAAGCGTAAACGTTCAGAATCTGAACTAAAATTTTGACTAAAAGTTGAGTTCGAAAAACCAGCTACTTTTTTTATATAATCATCGGAATATCGTTTCGAACCAATAAAATCAAGAATAGGTTTTACTTGTATTTCACAACTATCGACACTTAAATAAATATCAACTTTTTTTGTTTCTTTATTAATGTGAATAGAATCTTGATTTACCCTTGCCATAAATCTCATTTCCTTTATCAGATTATCGCTAACAACCTTAATTAAATCAGAAATAGCACTCTTACTACAAATAAGTTCTTTAAAACCTGAATAAAAACGATCAAGCTCAAGTGAATCTGGGCTAATTAGAACAGAATTTATTGTAAATACATCCCCTTTTTCAATAAACACTGTATCACTTGTTTGAATAACGTTGGCTTCGAGATATCCAAGATCAATTAAGGTAGAAACTTCAAGTTCATAGCTTATTAAATCATCAAACCTTGTTTGCCCGTTTGATTGACTAAACGAGACGAAATAAATGGGTAAGATGAAGAAGACATATTTCATTTGTAAAGAATAAAGAAACTATGAGATATTTATTGTGGTTTGAGAATCGAATTTCATCAAAAACCAAAATTGAACTTCCTTTGAAAAGTTGTTTCTACAAAAAATTGGCCATTTCTAGCGATTTCGAAGTATAAAAACGACAAAATCGAGTTTATGGAGTAGCTAAATATTGTGACAAAAAAAAGCCACCAAAAGCGGTGGCTTAAAAAGATTTTTTTAAAATCGATTTATTTACTTAAAATTTGTTTAACAAAATTAGGCAAGGCAAATGCGCCTGTATGCATATCTTCATTGTAATACTTAAGACCATCGCCAAAATTTTCTAAACCAGCTTTAACTCTAGCCAAAACTTCTTCTGAATGTGGATCGATTCCTTTTGAAGCAAAAGTTAAACACCAAAATCCAGTAGGATACAATGGAATAAAAGCAGTGTAAAGCTTAGCAACTGAAAACGTTTCGCTTGTTGCTTTAATAATTGAACGAATACTGTCATGGTATTTTTCAACAAATGGCGATTCTGATTGAGCCGTAAGTACACCATTATCGGAAAGAGCATTGTGGCAATCAATATAAAATTGTTTTTTGAATAAGCCTTCTGCTGGTCCAACCGGATCTGAACCATCAATTATGATAACGTCATAAGGATTCGTTACATTTTTCATGAAAGTAATTCCATCTTCATATAAAACATGAAGCTTTGGATTGTCAAAATCGCCAACATGTGGCATAAACAATTTAGAAGCACGAACTACCGCTTCATCTATTTCTACCAGATCTACATGCTCAACAGAGCGATGTTTGAGCACTTCACGAGCTGTTCCTCCATCTCCACCGCCGATAATTAATACTCTTTTCGGATTTGGGTGAGCAAATAGTGCTGGATGAGTAATCATTTCATGATAAACAAACTCATCTTTCTCAGACAACATGGCCATTCCATCTATCGTCATAAAATTGCCCCAAGTATCTGTTTCAAAAACTTCTACAGATTGATAAGGAGTTTGCTCAGAAAACAAAACGCGTTTAATACCAATGGTTAAACCACTTTGTTCGTTATAATATTCGTTGTATTGAAAGCCCATTTTTTTGCTTTTTAATTAATTTGTATGATTCAACATCACATTCTTATGAAATAAAAAAAACACTCTGTTTAGCAGAGTGTTTTAAAACCTGAATCGGTTCAACGCTTAAAGTCACTTTTTTTAAGTAACCATATAGTACACCAGGTAAGGTTTATCAGCGATAAAAACCTGTTTAGGTGTTACAGATTGAATAATCTGTACGAAATTTATTTATAAAAACTTATAGCGGCAGCGTCTTTTGGTTTAAACAACAACTCCTCGCCTGGTCCAACTTTGAATAGACCTCTTTTTAGCTCCATACTAGATACTTTTTGAGAATTAAAATGCTCCTTCAAGTATTCTTGAATGACCCAAGGATCAATAGTTTCTCCACAAGTGAAAATATCTACTGCAGCATAACCATATTCTGGCCAAGTGTGAATTGCAACGTGTGACTCCGCAATAACAACCGTTCCACTAACTCCATGCGGACTGAACTTGTGAAAATTATGAGAAATGATGGTTGCTTTCGCTTCTTTAGTTCCATCTAGGAGGACACGCTCAACATGATCAACATCGTCAATCGCCTTAGCGTCACAATCGTAAAATTCGACCAGAATTTGTCTTCCAAGTGCTTTCATTTATTTATAAACCTTACCTGTCTTAATTATTTGGTTACTTCTGCGTACTTCAGCGCATAAATTTATTGTTTTTTTGTTTTGGTTTTATTTTTTGCTGTACAATTTGTGCTTGAATCTAGGTAATTTTGACCTGTTCAGTTATGCACAATTCTTCTGCATAGCAAGCTAAAATAATCAATTTTGAAATAAATGAGTATCGCTTTTAGAGATTTTTATCATAAAGAGGATTTATATTCTATCTATTCTGACTTAATTACACCTAGAATCATTGAAGAGCGTATGTTAAAGCTACTTCGACAGAACAAAATATCAAAATGGTTTAGTGGTATAGGACAAGAAGCTATTTCAGTTGGAGTTGTAAAAGCGCTTTCCGATAAAGATTATATTTTACCCATGCACAGGAATTTAGGAGTGTTTACAAGTCGAAAAGTCGATTTCTACAAGCTATTTTGTCAACTTTTTGGGAAACGTGATGGATTTACTCGTGGCCGAGAACGCTCTTTTCACTTTGGCGCCATGGAATATCATATTATTGGAATGATTTCACACTTAGGCGCAATGTTACCCGTTGCAGACGGATTAGCTTTAGCGAATAAATTGAGAAAGGAGAAACAAGTTGTCGTTGCATTTACTGGAGATGGCGCTACAAGTGAAGGCGATTTTCATGAAGCATTAAATATTGCTGCGGTTTGGAAATTACCCGTCATTTTTATCATCGAAAATAATGGTTATGGTTTATCAACACCAAGTACAGACCAATTTGCTTGTTTACATTTAGCTGATAAAGGAATTGGTTACGGAATAGAAGCTGTTCAACTTGATGGTAATTCTATTTTGGAAGTTCATCACAGAATGAAAGAGATTCGTAAGAAAGTAATCGAGACTCAAAATCCAATTCTTGTTGAAATGAAAACATTTAGAATGCGTGGACACGAAGAAGCCTCAGGAATGGCTTATGTACCAAAAGAATTGGTAGCATTTTGGAAGACTAAAGACCCCATTTTTCAGTTTGAAAAACTCTTGCTTTCTGATTTTGATTTTACTCAAGAAGAATTAAATAAAATTAAGAAGTCACAATCTAAAGAAATAGATTCTCATATCGAGAAAGCATTAGCTTGTCCATTGCCTACTACAGATTCAATTAGTGTTGAGAATGAGGTTCTTGCACCATTCAAACATGTATTTGCAAAGCAACAAATAACAGAAAACTTAATTGAAAGACGTTTTGTAGATGCACTTTCTGCTGGTTTAAAACAAGCTTTTACTGAAGATGAATCTGTTTTAATGATGGGGCAAGATATTGCAGCTTACGGTGGTGTTTTTAAACTATCACAAGGTTTTCTTGAAGAATTTGGTAAAGAAAGAATTAGAAACACTCCCATAATTGAATCAGGTATTGTTGGCGCAGCTTATGGTTTAGCACTTGCAGGCTTTAAACCCATTGTAGAAATGCAATTTGCTGATTTTATCACCGTTGCATTCAATCAAATTGTGAACAATTTAGCTAAATCGTATTACCGTTGGAGTGGGCCAATAAACGTTACCATTCGAGCTCCTCACGGTGCAGGAGTTGGTGCGGGGCCTTTTCATTCACAAAGCCCAGAAGCTTGGTTTATGCAACATCCTGGCTTAAAAGTTATCGTTCCTTCTTCGGTTCAAGATGCACAAGATATGCTCTACACAGCCATTCAAGATCCGAATCCAGTTTTACTATTTGAACATAAAAAATTGTATAGAAGTTTAAAAGAAACGGTTTCAGAGAAAGCTCAACTTATCGACTATTCGAAATCCAAGCTGATTCATGATGGTACTAGAGCTGTAATTATAACATTTGGAATGGGCGTTCATTGGGCAAATGATTTGGTAAAAAACAATCCCGATTACAATGACATTGCGATTCTTGATTTAAGAAGCTTATCACCTATTGACTACAATGGTATTAAAGACATTGTTAAAAAAACAGGTAAAGTTTTATTACTTGAAGAACATGGTGGCTTATTAGGACCTATGAGTGAAATTTCTCGTCATATTAGTGAATATTGTTTTGAGTTATTAGATGCACCGGTTATGACTTGTTCATCAATGCCGACCCCAATTCCAACAAATACGATTTTAGAAGCAGATTTCTTAGCATCTAGCAGATTAGAAGATAAATTAAATCAATTACTTATGTATTGATTATTTTCCTGTCGCTTACTTACAAGATTTTTGAGGTGATTTCTTAATTTGTAAAAAATTTAGATAGGAATCATTCATTTTTAATTTTACGACCCTTTTGGCGAAAATTGACTAAAATTTTATGCGTACTAAATTACTATCCTCTAGTCATTTAATCTAAAGTTTTTAGTACTGAATGCTATTAATTTAGCCCTCCATTTGTTCATATAATACATTAACGATGAGAGCTGTAAACTATCCGAATCAGCCACTTCATCAATAACCTGTACATAGCAGAGGCAAAATGCAAGAATATTGAGCAAGAATTCAAACAGCTCATTTCCCGAACTCAGTTTAATTCAACTACTCAAGATATCTAACAAAAAAAGGCCTGCAATGTGTCATCAATTGCAGGCCAACAAGGGTTTGTTTTTTTAGGGAATATCTATGAAGTTATATTACTAGCATACATAACTAAGATGTTGCGAGAATATTGTGTATCAGCAATTAAATCTCTTATAGATTTACTTCTGACTGCTAATTTTTCAATTTTTTTTTTGTTCTTCTCGTCCAGATTACCTTCAACATAATCGCAGATTAGAATATGTGTTTCTTCGTCTATGCCAATTTTAATCATGAATTTTACCTAACGTGTGAACTGAGTTTCTTCAGTAAACAGGATTAGGCAAAAATTGTTTCCTGAGGAATTACCTTTTCTAAAATGACTTTTAAACGAGCTCTTCCACGGTTAATTCGAGATTTAACCGTACCCATTGGAACACCTGAAATCTCGACTATTTCTTCGTAGGTTAAGTTTTTAATGTCTCTCATTATTACCGCATCTTTAAATTCTACTGGAATCATTTCAAGAGCATTTTCTATATGTTTCATACAAAATGACAATTCGAGGCTTTTATCTTGAGTAATCATATCTGACTTTAATTCGCGTTCAATATCTTGTTCTTCTTCTGTTTGAGCAAAAATGGATGTGGTTAACATTTTGCTACTGCGTTTGTATTGACTTTTAGTCAAGTTAAATGCGATGGTGTATAACCATGTTGAAAATTTGGCAATTCGCTCATATCTGTGTCGGCTTCTAAAAACTCTTAGAAAAGTTTCTTGTACTAAATCTTCTGCGTCTAACATATCGTGTGTGTATCGACAAATAAACTGCTGAACTTTAGATTGATAGCGTTCAACGATGACTTGTAAAGCTTGATCAAAGCCGCCTTGCAATAATTCCATTACATCTTCATCTGCAAGAGTTCTGACATTATCAAGAGTAATTTTGTGAGCATTCATAAACAATTCCTTTAGTTCTGTGTTATGCCAAGTAATAGACAAGCTTCATTCCATAAGCTCATTTATTCTACACTTTACTTATAAGTGTGTTTTTGCGTGGTCATTACAACAAGAATCCCCTATTTCTCGTCAATTATAAAAAGGTAGTGTACTATTTTTTGGACACGAAGTGTACTATTTTGAATTATTCTTGAAATAAAAGCTCATGTAAGAATTTTAAAATAAAAAGTCGTTTTAGAATTATATCCTAAATAAATGAATTGATTACAAATTATCGCCTTACTTATTAATTTAATAAATGAGTTATTGCATCTTTTTTTAGTATGCATAAAACCTAACCAATTTATTCCCCTAAAAGCTAAACCGAACAAAGTCGGTGAATTGTTAAAAAGAAAATACTTTGCTCATCTAGAGTTGAGAAACCTTTCATGGCTCTATCTGCGTCATATAAAATTTCAAAGATTACTGGCATAGAAGACAATGAATATAAACGCGCTTCTTTTTGTAACATTCCTAATCTAAACCCATTAATTCCGAGAGCCATTGCTATTTCATCAGGTGAATTTCCTTTAGCTTGAGCACGTAAATATTGCCAAATATTCACATAAATCGAATTGAAATAACCTAACGATTTTAAAATCTCCCCTACAGCTCCGTCACCTTGCGACAAAATTTGATCGGCGATTTGAATCGCATCGTTTGTTCGTCTTTGAATAATAGAATCTTTTAGTTCAAAAACGGTGAATTCTTTTGAAAAACCTACTAAATCACGAATATCTTTTTCATTAATTACTCCTTCTTTTGATTTAGCCGTAACAAGTTTTTCAATTTCATTCGAAAGTAACAACAAATCTGAACCTATAAATTGCACGAGTAGTTGTGCAGCTTGTGGTTCTATAACAAAATTATGCTCTTTATTTGTCCAGTTTGTTACCCAATCAGGAACTAGATAATCTGGTGTAACAGAAAATTCAAAAAAACCAACTTGATTAGAAGTGGCTATTTTTTTACCAATTTTAGTAGTTTTTGGAATAGGCTTCTCATCCATAAAAACAGCAATTGCTGTTGGATTGGGTTTTTCTATAAGTGGTAAAAAATCATTTAAGGAAGAACCATCATTACCTGTGGCTTTTGTTAAGCTTTGAAAATCTCTTACAATTATCAATCGCTTTTCAGCCATCATTGGGTAAGACTTACACAAAGAGATAACTTGTGAAACGTTGCTATCCTGACCATGAACCATATCAAAATTAAAGTCTCTTACATCTTGTGGAATAAGATTCATTAATAATTTAAGAGCTCTATCATGGAAAAAAACTTCTTCACCGCATATATAATAAATCGAATAAGCACCTAATTTAAGCGCTTTTGAAAACTCTTCAAAAACATCAAGTCCTGTTTTTTTTCTATTCTGCATTTTCTCTTTGATTTATTAGATGAGCTATAAAAATCACCAAGTACTTGTTATAATATTACAGTTTTATTTAATATAAATATCTGTTTTATTAAGGATTTAATCTTCCTATTGTACGTGCAAAGGGAATGGTTTCACGAACGTGATGCAAGCCACAAATCCAGCTGACTGTTCGTTCAATACCTAGACCAAAGCCTGAGTGAGGAACAGAACCATAACGACGAAGATCTAAATACCAGGAAAAAGCTTCTTCATTTAAATCATGCTTTTTAATCGCATTTTGTAAGATTTCAAGACTGTCTTCACGTTGTGAACCTCCGATAATTTCGCCATATCCTTCAGGTGCTAAAATATCAACACATAGTACTACTTCGTTGTTTTCAGGATCCCGTTTCATGTAAAACGCTTTCGCTTCAGCTGGGTAACGGTGAACCAAAATAGGTTTATCGAACTGCATGGTTAACAAGGTTTCATCTGATCCGCCTAAGTCATCTCCCCATTTTAAATTATCAACGGATTCTTTCCAAACGGGAATGTTTCTTAAATCTTCTTCAACTTCAGCGAGTCTTGCCAAGATTACTTTTCTTCTGGCTTCAATCTGAAATTTTCTGCCTTTTTTCGCATTATTGAATTCTGCATTCAAGTCTTTTTCTTCTTGCGTTAGAGCTTTTAACTCTTCTTGTCGAGAACTTAACATTTCACGAACCATTTCCTTTGTTTTCTCACTTTTAAGTAATTCAATGGCATCGGAGTAAGAAACTCTTGGGAATGGAGGCTTAATTGCTTCTAATTTAGCTTTATCACGACCTAAGATTTCCAATTCTTCTGATTTATTTCTCAATACAGAATCGACTATAAAACAAAGCATGGCTTCAGCGAGTTCCATATTCATATTCAAATCATAAAATGCCATTTCTGGTTCTACCATCCAAAATTCGGTAAGATGTCGGCGAGTTTTGCTTTTTTCAGCACGGAATGTTGGACCAAAGGTGTACACTTTACCATGCGCCAATGCCATTGCTTCAGCGTACAACTGACCGGATTGAGTTAAATAAGCTGGTTGATCAAAATATTTAGTTTCAAATAATGTTGATGTTCCCTCTGCTGCATTTCCAGTAAAAATTGGGGCATCCAATTGCATAAAATTACGCTCTTGGAAAAAGCGGTGAATGGCAAATACAATTTCATTTCTAATACGCATAATTGCCCACTGACGCTTACTTCTCAACCACAAGTGTCTGTTATTTTGCAAGAATTCAACACCGTGTTCTTTTGGAGTTATGGGGTAATTTTCAGCAATTTGAATAATTTTGATATCTGAAATATGAATTTCATATCCGCTTAATGAACGCTCGTCTTTTAAGACGTTTCCCGTAACATATAAAGAGGATTCTTGAGTTAATGAAGATACCATTTCCCAAACCTCAGCACTTACAACAGCTTCGGCTGTTATACATTGACACATTCCTGAACCGTCTCTTAGGATGGTAAATACGAGACCTTTTGATGCTCTTTGATTGAAAACCCAAGCTCCTAGAGTTACGGTTTGTCCTTCATGTTTGCTTAATTCACTTATGCTAACCATAATTTTTTATTCGTTTTCTGAGGGTAATAATACTGTTTCTGAGTAAAAATCGGGATTTAAAAAGTCCTGACAAAATGATTGAATATCATCTTCCGTAACTTTATTAATATTCTGTTCAATTTCGTCCAAACTGATATATCGACCGTAGTACATTTCACTTTTTGCCATTCGGTTCATTCGATTATTCAAACTTTCTTGACCCATTAATAACATTCCGTTTAATTTCGCTTTAGCACTATCTAATTCTTCAAATGAAACGGGAGTTTCTGCCATTTTTTTAAATTCTGCAAAAATTAATTCCCGTAAGTGATCTACGTATTCCTCATCGGTTCCGGCAGCAACTGCAAAAGATCCTGTATCATAAAATGATTGATTAATTGTGTTTATGGAATAACAATAGCCATATTTTTCACGAATATTTTGATATAATCTTGAGCTAAAACCAACACCAAGAATCATATTCATCAATAAAAACTTAAATCGATCATCAGAGTTTGAACTTAATGCTCTTCTTCCAATTACCAAGTGAGTCTGTTCAATTTCTTTGCGAAGTACAACACGATCTTTTGTAAAAACTGGAATTTCATCCGTTTTCGGGAAATCAGCTACAGCTTTCAAATGACCGAATTGTTTTTTAATTATTTCTACTATTTCTTCATGGTTTACATTTCCTGCCACAGATACAATCATGTTATTGGGCGAATAGAACTTACTCATGTAAGCATATAACTTTTCACGAGAATACTCAGTTATCGTTTCTTCATAACCCAAAATAGGTCTTCCAAGAGGATGTTTATCAAAAATCTGACTAATAAACTGTTCATAAACAAAATCATCTGGGCTATCATTGTACATTTTGATTTCTTCAATAACAACCTTTTTCTCTTTTTCCAATTCATCCGCTGGGAAAATAGGATTGATAATCATATCACTAAGAACTTCTAAAACTGTTGCCAATTCCTTATCTAAACCTCTTACATAATAAATAGTGTACTCATGTGAGGTTCCTGCATTTATCATTCCACCACGAGACTCGATGTCATTGGCCAATTTGAATGAATTTCTATTTGCTGTGCCTTTGAACAACATGTGTTCTAAAAAATGTGTTATTCCTGCTTCATCACTACTTTCGTATCTCGACCCCGTTTTGACTAAAATTCCCGCTGATAAACTCCGAACATAAGGCACCTGTTCTGTTAAAATAGTTAAGCCGTTATCTAGACGAGTTTGTTTTATGCTTTCAGACATTTTTCGTTTTTTATCTTATTAATTGATTTTTTTGAAGCTTTTTTTGCAGAAGTAAAGATGATGCGATAATTCTTTTTAAATATTGAGCTTACTCCGATAAGTAGTTTTCAGCAAAATAATCGGCGAATTCGAACGATTTGGTAGGGTGCAAACCGACATAATCGACTTTTTGGCGTTGGCTCAATTTTGAATTCATTTCTAAATCTACTAGTTTTATTCACTTATGAATAGACTATGTTCTCAAAAATATTAAACTTTAGTGTTTAAAAATTATAGACATATCAGAATTAGAAACATTGAATCTATTGTTAAAATGAATTTTTAAATGAGTCAATTTGAATAATGTCTATTATTCTCGTTTACCATTCGATATCAAATTACAAAGCTTCTTCTTCCTTAGTCTCAGTTTGAAAATGAGTGTTTAGAAAAATCACAAAATACTTACTGCAAAAAAAAAGCGCCCTAAATTGGGGCGCTTAAATATACGAAGCTTTTCCAGCTTAGAATCAGTTTTATTCTTTCGGAAGAAGTGCTTTTCTGGAAAGTTTTAATTTCCCACCATGCTCAATTTTTAGCAATTTAACAGTCACTTTATCGCCTTCGCGGAAGAAATCACGAACATCATTTACCCGTTTGTGATCAATTTCAGAAATATGCAATAAACCATCTTTACCCGGTGCGATTTCAACAAAAGCGCCAAATTCTTTCAAAGATTTAACAGTTCCTTCAAATATTTCGCCTTCTTCAAACGAGCCTGTAATTTGTTTAATTCTTTTTACAGCGAAATCTGCATCAACAGAGTTAGCTGCTGCAATTGAAACAATACCTTTATTTCCTTGTTCTTCGATTACGATTTCAGTATTGGTTTCTTTTTGTAAAGCTTGAATTACTTTTCCTCCAGGACCGATTACCGCACCAATTTGATCATTCTGAATTTCTACCGTTACAATCATTGGGGCATATTTTGAAACAGTATTTCTTGGTAAAGAAATCGTTTCTGCCATTTTGCTAAGAATATGCAAACGACCCTGACGAGCTTGTTCCATTGCACGTTCCATAACATCGTAAGGAATACCTTTTACTTTGATATCCATTTGGCAAGCTGTAATTCCATCTGCTGTACCAGCTAATTTGAAGTCCATATCACCTAAGTGATCTTCTTCACCTTGAATATCTGTTAATACAGCAACTTTGTCACCAATTACAATCATTCCCATTGCCACACCAGAAACAGGTTTTTTGAAAGGTACACCAGCATCCATAAGAGCCATTGAACCACCACAAACAGAAGCCATAGAAGACGAACCGTTTGATTCAAGAATATCAGAAACTACACGAACAGTATAGTTAAAGTCTTGATCGCTTGGCATCATCATTTTTAAGGCGCGTTCAGCTAAGTTTCCGTGTCCTATTTCACGACGACCAGGACCACGCATTGGTTTAGTCTCACCCGTTGAAAATGGAGGGAAATTATAATCTAACATGAAGCTTTTGCTTTCGGTAGAAAATAAAGTATCTACACTTTGCGCATCACGTTTAGTACCTAAAGTAACTGTAACTAAAGATTGAGTTTCACCACGAGTAAATACGGCAGAACCGTGAGTACGAGGAATATAACCAACTTGAGTCCAAATAGGTCTAACTTCATTTAAAGCACGACCATCAAGACGAACTTTATCGTTAATAATTTGCTCACGGAAAACTGTTTTTTGAATGTCGTGACAAAATTCTTTAATCTCTGATTTTGAATCAGGGAAGGATTCTTCTAATTGAGCAACAACATCAGAAACGACTGCTTTAATTCCATCAGAATATTCTTTTTTTGCAGGGCGTGATTTTGTGATGTCTTCAATTTTTGAACCAACAAGTTCTACAACTTTTGCTTTTAATTCTTCATTAACAACCGTCTCAGCGATTTCACGTTTAGCTTTTCCGAACTCTTTTTGCAATTCTACTTGCCAGTCACACAATTTGATAATTGCATCGTGACCAAATTTGATAGCTTCAAGCATTTCAACTTCAGAAACTTCTTGCATTTCGCCTTCAACCATTGCAACACTTTCACGTGTACCACCAATAATTAATTCAATATCTGATAATTTGGTTTCCGCTAAGGTTGGGTTGATGATATACTCACCATTAATTCTACCAACACGAACTTCTGCTGTTGGACCATCGAATGGAATGTCAGAAACAGTTAAAGCGATTGATGCAGCAACACCTGCAACTACATCGCCATCATTTTCTTTATCTGATGAGATAACATAACATAAAACCTGAGTGTCGTTTAGGTAATTGTCGGCAAACATCGGACGAATGGTTCTGTCGATGAGGCGACTCGTTAAAACTTCTTTCTCCGTAGATTTTCCTTCTCTTTTAAAGAAACCACCTGGGAAACGACCTGCAGCGTAAAAATTTTCTTTGTAATCAACAGTCAGTGGAAAAAAATCCTGACCGGGTTTGGCTTCGTAAGCTGATGTAGCCGTTGCCAAAATCATAGTCTCACCGAAACTCAGTACAACTGAACCATGAGCTTGTTTTGCTAATCTACCAAGATCAGCGGTGAATGTTTTGCCCGGGGCAAATTCGATAGAACGTAAGTCTTCTTTCATTTTCTTCTTTTTTTCTTCTTTTGATACGATAATTTTGTTTACTAAAACGAGGCTTTGTTTAAGCTGTAATTTTAGTAAAATGTGTTAGCATTAAGCTGGTGTAAGTTAAGGCAATTAAGTCTGTAAATGAAGGGCTGAAATTCAAGATATAAACCAAAAAATTAATCTCTGTTTTGATGATAAAAACCTTTTTCACAAATTACTGCAAAAAAAAAGGCACGAGAACGTGCCTTTCCAAAAAAATTACTTACGAATATTGAGTTTCTCGATAATAGCTCGGTAACGTTCAATATCTTTTCTTTTGAGATAATCTAACAAAGATCTTCTTTTACCAACTAATTTTAGGAGTCCTAAACGTGTAGAATGGTCTTTAGAATGTGTTTTTAAATGCTCGGTTAGATTAACGATGCGCTCGGTAAAAAGTGCAATTTGAACTTCTGATTTTCCGGTATCTTGTTTAGAATCACCGTATGTTTCAAAAATTTCTTGTTTTTTTTCAGCTGTAATGCTCATTGTATGGATTTCTCCGCTTTAGATTAATGTTATACTAAAGTAGATTTTAGTAAGACTCGTAATTTACGGAATATGTTCAGAATATACAATATGAGGATTGGTGAAAAGGTTTATAGGTGCGATGTTTATGGATTAATGGAAATTTGGGTTCGTTTTTGTTTGTTTTATCGGTTACCCCTGTAGGGACGCAATGCATTGCGTCCCTACAGGGGTAACGCGGTTATTTCCCGTTGTACAATTTATCATAAAACCATTTTTCCAGATTGTTTATGATGTATTCGGAAATTCGTTCATATTCATCGGCATCACGAATGATTCGATCATAAAAACGTGATTGCCATGCGAAATCGGCATGAATTAATCGTGCATTTTTCGTCACACCAATTTTAAACCCACGAACAATCGATGCCAAATTTTTCGATTGTGGCCCGAATTGGTTATTTTTGGTGGTAATATTTGTGGGGGCGAAATGCATTACGCCCCCACAAATATTACCACCACCCGAATTAAATTCATTTTTGCCGATAATAATTATTGCATGAAAATGATTTGGCATTACCACGAATTCACCCATTTCCAAATTCATATCCAGACGCATTTCAAACGTTTTTAACCATTCCGATTGCGCAATTTCGCCGATTTCGGATAATACCATTTTCCTATTTACGACATCACCAAAATAACATTCGCGATTTTTGGTACAAATCGTAATAAAATACCCTGCCGCGCTTGAATAATCCCACCATTTTGCGCGGGCTGTGTCTGATCGATATTGTTTTTGTAAAGCTCTGACATAATTATTTCCCGTTCAATACATTTTGATAAATCTAAACACTACTTCAATACCTTAAAATTAGACAAATTAATTAAGGCATCTGGATTCCATTCATTGGGTTGCCATGCTCTTACATAAATCTGTGGTTCTTCCCCATTAAAATCCACCAAAAGAAATAAATTACCTTCATCGGCATAGGTATCTGCTTGATAATGTTGTCTTAAACTTACGCCAAATATTCCTGGCTGATTATTTGTCCGATTGATGGTAAAACTCGAAAATCCTAAAAACATATCCTGATTTAGCGTAAATAACTTTTTTTGGCGATCTACATATTCTTGCTTTGTTAATTTCACATATTCTACATTTGGTTGCTCTTTGCCTTCAGGAACGTATTGATAGGGATTTGATTTCTCTCCAGGTTTTAGAACTCGACCAACAATCACGACGGCATCATCGGAAAACATTTTGCTTATAAAGGCCGCATCTCTTGTTAAAAATCCGGTACGATACCTTTCCATGAATTTGATAATTACTTGTCTTTGTGCCCAGTCTTCGGCATTGCCACGCGATTGATCTTGAAATCCTGCATATAAATCTGGAAAAACGCCAAAATTGACATCATTTAATTCATTGTTCGTCCCAAAGTCGTACACCAATACTTCTGGAGATTCTAATTTAATTCGATTAAATCGGTTTAGCGCTTTTAATGGGCGAACTTCTGTCCCTTCCCATGTTTTATTGGCAAAGACTTCGCCTTGAGATGTGGTAAAACGAATTTGACTGTACTTGGTTATTTGTTGAACTTTTTCCGCTAAAAAAGAATCTTTTAATTCCACTTTTTCTTTTTTTTCTAAACCAATTGAGATCGTTTTTATCTGATTTGCATAATCAATCAATAGTTCTGTACTCATGTTTAAGGATTCCGTTTTGATGGCAGGAATTACCCAAGCTTGTAACGGAGATGTAGAACTTGTTTTCTGTTTTTTACTTACCAAATCTTTTTTGAAATCTATCTTTTTCTCAGATAGAATAAAGGGCTTCTTCACGAAATCCCATAATTCTGATACTTCTTTAATTTCGTTACGACTTTCGTAATATTGTGTATTGATGGTAAAAGAAATCGATTTTAATTGAGTGGCTGAACCATATAGTTTTAAGCTCGTTTTACCGTCTACAAACAAAATATTATTTTGATCTTGCCCATCCCAATAACTCACTGAGAGTGATGTGATTGGATATTTTTTCCCTTTGGCTTGAATCTCAATTTCACGCTCTTTTTCTGAAACCTTTTGATCGCTAAGCACAACAAACTGTATTTGGTTGATAACCTCATTGATTAGTGAGGGTAATTCTACAGAAAGCTCTTTTCCTTGAATTTCATAACGGCTATCGGGAATAGATTGTAACAATATGATGGCATGATAAAACAGTTTTAATCCCTGATTAAGATTACCTGATGCGATTGATTCCAAACCTTTCTCGTACATATTGCCTACCAATGTTTTACGCTCGTTAAACACGGCTTCTACTTCCGTTTTTTCTATGTAGCGAAATACATAAAACTGTCCTTTATCGGGCGGTAAACCGAAGGTTTTTACGTTTCGTAAGGTTGCAGAAGAGTACGATTTTACAATATTGGAAAAATCTTTGTTCAACCTTTCTGCGTTTTCTGTAGTTGCCATATCCACCGTGGATTGAATGCGAACGGAAATCATTTTTGTAAGATCGGCTAAGGCTTTTTCTTCAGCTTCTCGGCGCGATGGCGCTGTGTATTCTCCCCAATAGTAATCTGGGCTTCGTTTAATGTTTGGTATTTCTGAAATCTCGATCTGAGCATGAAGAGTAGAAACGATATCCATTCCCAAAAATGTTATAATAAATAAGATCTTAGCCATGTAGCTATACATTATATTAATATTAATAAAAACAGTGAAATATATTTGATTTGTTTTTTGATTGCAATTAAAACCAAATGGAAATGATTTTTTGATTCCCTATTTATTGTCTATTTCTGATTAAAGTTAATAGAATTTAAAACACATCTCTGGCGCGAGTATTCACTCGCAACAACTAACTTGTATTTATTTGAATACTGCTTGAGTTGAAGCTTAAGATCCTTCTATTTCAACTCGCTGTTTTATATAGCTTTATAGCACGAGTAAATACTTGCGCTATAAGAGTTAAAAAAGATATCTCATAACCAAAATAGTTCAGGTTTTATATAAAATACGGTATCAATGAAATAAAGCATGCCATTACAAGTTAGAACATTTTCATCATGTAAATCCTCCAATATAATTCCCAATTTCGGATGATAATAATCATGATTTTTTTTAAGCTGAAATCCATTTTCTAACAAAAATGACTGAATATGTGTTAAATCCGTTGGAGAATCAGCCTTTATAAAGACTTGTTGTACAACTGCATATAAAATTGAATCACTAAGATAAAACCCTAAAAACTCATAAGACGTGTCAGAAAAAAAATAATTATGCAATAAAAGATTTAAGAAATAATCTTCCCACGATGCATAATAAATAGCGTCATTTAATTTTAAAACATGCCTATCATTTTTAATGAAAACCTTTTGTTCAGCCCCACTTGATAAAAAATCAGTATCACTAATACCTTTTATAAATAAATTGTGCTTTTGAGCAAATTCGATTAATCTCGCTGTTTCTTCTCCTTTGTTTTGGAATTTTTCTTCAGCCACTCTACTTGAGCTTTGGCCTCTTCTAAGGTAACTGGTAATTGCTTGGATAACTGCATCTTGGCTAGTGCCGCTCTTTCCTGAAAGGATAGTTTTAAGTTCATTTTTTGTAATTCTTAGATTCACGCTAAAAAAATTAGTGTTCTATGATGAAAATAGTAGTTTTAAAGCCATTTTCAAAACCCAAGCAAAATGGGCGAGTATTCACTCGCGACAATTTACTAGAATTTTATTGCGATTTGATTTTTGGAGCTTAAGCTCCTTTTCTTTCCTTGCTTTTGATGAGATTAGTCTAGCACGAGTACATAATCGCGCCTGCTGGGGAAATAAAATCTCGATTCCCGACTTTTTGCTATTTCCAAATAAACAAGACCGAATTTAAAATCCAGTAAATTATAAAACTATTGCTGAAATGTTATCAATAAGCAATTGTTCTTTATTGGCTACAAAACGTTTTCTAGATTATTTCAATTCACCAACTCGCTTCAAAATATCTGTTACCAATTTTTCAGACATTCTAAAATCGCAGTCATTCAATTTGTTCAATATAGGTTTAAGGGTTTCAATAATTCCTTTTTCTTTTGCACGAATTAAAACTCCTAGAATTCCTATCATATTTATACCCAATCGATTAGCATAATTTCTGCCCTTTTTTTCATCAATTATTAACAAACTATCGGGCATTTCTAAGGCGAGAGCAATTCCACTTGCTTCACCTAAATCTAATTCAAGCGTTATGACCTGTAGCATGGTTCTGTCATGTAGCTTTTTCACTTTAATCCAAGATGGTAATTTTGAACCAAATTCTTTTTGAATTTCATCTGTAATATAAATCTCCCGAAACATTTTTTGAAGTAATTCCAACTCCATTATTGATTCTAAAGCAATTAAACTACTAGTATCAGAAATGACTGCCTTAGAATTCATTGTTCAAATCAGCTTCAATTTCATTTAAATCATAATTGAATAGACTTACCT
>Ga0210034_1000117_pt1 | contig 98887 bp, 96 predicted proteins | sample CryGeymeta201505_FD_185466 | JGI IMG/M metagenome (GOLD analysis project Ga0210034, IMG submission 185466) | Groundwater microbial communities from Crystal Geyser aquifers in Utah, USA - Crystal Geyser metaG 2015-05 (SPAdes) (version 2) | ecosystem: Environmental > Aquatic > Deep subsurface >... | reverse complement strand
AAAAAATAACAACGTGTTAAATAAATAACAACGTGTTATTTTTTGTTAAAAAGACCTCGTTTTTTTAAAATGGGGTCTTTTTTTAATTTTTAAAAAAGAATTAATGTCTAATTTTGCCTTCTCAATTTTATAACGATTTAAAATAAAAAAACATGAAAGTAGCGGTTGTTGGTGCCACTGGTATGGTTGGCGAAGTGATGCTAAAAGTCCTAGCAGAACGAAATTTTCCTATTACAGAATTATTATTAGTTGCCTCTGAACGTTCTGTTGGCAAAAAATTAGTTTATAAAACTAAAGAATATACCGTCATTGGCTTAGCAGAAGCAGTTGCTGCCAAACCCGATGTAGCTATTTTTTCTGCGGGCGGAGGAACGTCTCTAGAATGGGCTCCAAAATTTGCTGAAGTTGGCACAACCGTTATCGACAATTCTTCTGCTTGGAGAATGGATCCAACAAAAAAATTGGTAGTTCCCGAAATAAATGCTCATGAGCTAACTAAAGATGATAAAATTATTGCAAACCCTAACTGTTCAACTATTCAAATGGTTATGGCATTAGCGCCTCTTCATAAAAAATACAAGATGAAACGCGTGGTTGTTTCAACATACCAATCAGTTTCTGGTACTGGTGTAAAAGCCGTAAAACAATTAGAAAACGAAATTGCTGGCATAGAAGGCGAGATGGCATATCCTTATCCAATCTCTAGAAATGCATTGCCACATTGTGATGTTTTTGAAGAAAATGGCTATACTAAAGAAGAGATGAAATTAGCCAGAGAACCTCAAAAAATATTTAATGACAAATCGTTTTCTGTAACGGCAACTGCGGTAAGAATTCCAACTTCTGGAGGACATTCAGAATCTGTAAATGTTGAATTTGAGCATGATTTTGACTTAAAAGAAGTACGACAATTGTTAAGTGAAACACCTGGCGTTGTTTTACAAGACAATACCGCAACCAATTTATACCCCATGCCAATCTTTGCGCATGATAAAGATGATGTTTTTGTCGGTCGTCTTAGAAGAGATGAAACGCAACCAAACACCTTGAATATGTGGATAGTTGCCGATAATTTAAGAAAAGGCGCCGCAACCAATGCCATTCAAATTGGAGAAGCTCTCATTGAAAGAGGCCTTTTATAAATTATTCCCCTTTTTATATACAACAAAGCTTTTACGTTTCTATGTAAAAGCTTTTTTATTGTTTATTTTTGATAAATATCTTTTATCATGAAAAAATCAATAGTATGCATTTTTTTGCTTGTTTTGTTATTAGTAACTAAAAACACCAATGCTCAAACTAAAATAATGGTTGTGAATTATCCTGAAACTAAAGCTGTTGATAGTATAGATACTTATTTTGGTGTTGAAGTAAAAGACCCTTATCGCTGGCTTGAAGATGATAGAAGCCCTGAGACTGAAGCTTGGGTAAAAAGCCAAAACCAAACCACTTTTGACTTTTTAAATAAGATTCCTTATAGAGAAGAACTAAAAGAACGTCTCACAAAACTTTGGAATTATGAAAAAATTGGCGCTCCTTTTATAGAAGGAGATTATACCTATTTCTCAAAAAATGATGGTTTACAAAATCAACATGTATATTACAAAAAAAAAGGAGACGGTGATGCCGAAGTTTTTTTAGACCCAAACACATTTTCAAAAGATGGTACTATTTCTCTTGGAGGCATGAGTTTTTCCAAAAATGGAAAAATACTTGCCTATTCCATATCTGAGGGGGGCAGTGATTGGCGTAAAGTAATTATAATGGAGGTTGAAACCAAAAAAATTGTGGAAGACACTTTGGTTGATGTCAAGTTTAGCGGAATTTCTTGGTATAAAAACGAAGGCTTTTATTATTCTAGTTATGATAAGCCCAAAGGAAGTGAACTATCCGCAAAAACTGACCAACACAAAGTGTATTACCATAAACTAGGAACCTCTCAAAAAGATGACCTTTTAATTTACGGTGGCACGCCAGAAGAAAAACACCGCTACATTTATGGCACCGTAACAGAAGACGACCGATATCTGGTCATTACACCTCGCATATCAACCTCGGGCAATAAATTATATATTAAAGATTTATCGGTTGCAAATAGTAAATTCATAACCATCTTGGATCATGCAGAAAGTGATACCTCTATCATTGACAACCATGGTAGTACGTTATTTCTTGTAACCAACCTCAATGCTCCTAATAAACGCATTGTAAGCGTTGATGCATCCAATCCTATACCAGAGAATTGGACAGATGTGATTCCAGAAACAGAAAACGTTTTAAATATATCCAGAGGTAGTGGTTATTTGTTTGCAGAATATATGGTCGATGCCATTTCTAAAGTAAAACAATATGATTTAAATGGCACATTAATTAGAGACATTGAATTGCCTGGACTTGGTTCTGCCGGAGGTTTTTCTGGAAAAAAAGAGGCCGATGTTTTATACTATTCGTTTACCAATTACAACACACCTTCAAGCACGTATTCTTTAAATCCAAAAACTGGACAAATCAAATTATATTGGAAACCAGCCATAGATTTTAATAGTCAAGATTATGAAAGCCATCAGGTATTTTATACCTCTAAAGATGGTACCAAAATACCCATGATGATAACTCACAAAAAAGGAATTGAACTCCATGGTAAAAACCCAACCATTTTATACGGTTATGGCGGATTTAATATCAGTTTAACGCCTTCATTCAGTATTACGAATGCCGTTTGGATGGAACAAGGTGGTATTTTAGCGGTTCCTAATTTACGTGGTGGAGGCGAATATGGTCGTGCTTGGCACGATGCCGGAACTCAAATGAAAAAGCAAAATGTATTTGATGACTTTATTGCGGCTGGAGAATATTTAATAGCTAATCACTATACCTCTCATGATTTTTTAGCCATAAGAGGCGGTTCTAACGGAGGATTGCTTGTAGGAGCTGTTATGACCCAAAGACCAGATTTGGCAAAAGTAGCTTTGCCAGCTGTGGGCGTTTTAGACATGCTACGTTATCACACATTTACGGCTGGAGCTGGTTGGGCCTATGACTATGGTACCTCTGAACAAAGTAAAGACATGTTTGAATACCTTAAAGGCTATTCACCTGTTCATAATATAAAACATGGTGTTAATTACCCAGCAACATTAGTAACCACTGGTGACCACGACGATCGGGTAGTACCTGCACATAGTTTTAAATTTGCCGCAGAATTACAACGTAAACAATCTGGAACAAATCCAACGTTGATTAGAATAGAAACCAACGCAGGTCATGGTGCCGGAACTCCTGTTAGTAAAACCATTGAAGAATATGCTGATATTTTTGGTTTTACATGGTATAATATGGGTTATAAGGTATTGCCAAGTAAAACAAATGAGAAACTTAAAGGGTAATTATAAGATATAAAAATTAAAAATCGCTTGAATTTCAAGCGATTTTTTTTTGGTATTTTTGATACATGTTACAAGTAAAAAATATTTCATTTGGATATAAAAAAAATGTGGTTCTAAAAAACATCTCTTTTGATGTAAACCCTGGTGAACATTTTTCAATTATTGGCGAAAGTGGTTCAGGAAAAAGCACGCTTTTAAAATTACTTTATGGGACTTATGATTTATTGGAAGGAGCTATTTTTTGGAATGAAATCAAAATTTTAGGGCCTAAATACAATCTTATTACAGGGCCAACTTTTATAAAATACGTGTCTCAGGAATTTGATTTAATGCCCTTTACAACCGTATCAGAAAACGTTGGCGAATTTCTTTCTAATTTTTATCCTAAGGAAAAGCAAGAACGCATTTCAGAACTTTTAAAAGTTGTAGAGCTTGAATCTTTTGCTAGCATTAAAGTAAAAGAATTAAGTGGCGGACAAAAACAGCGTGTTGCTTTAGCCAGAGCCATTGCCAAACAACCTGAGGTGTTGCTATTAGATGAACCTTTTAGCCACATTGATAATTTTAAAAAACAGTCGCTTCGTAGAAGTCTTTTTAAATACCTAAAAGAAAAAAAAATAACCTGTATCGTGGCAACGCATGATAAAGATGATGTCTTACCATTTTCAGACAGAATGATTGTTTTACACCATGCCAATATTATTGCCTGTAATACCCCAAACCATTTATACAACTATCCTGAAAACAAATTAATTGCTTCGTTTTTTGAAGAATTTAGTGTCTTAGAACCTTACGGGATTTTATATGCATCACAAATAAATGTGGTAAAAAACGCCTCGTTAAAAGCCATTGTAAAACAAACCTATTATAGAGGGAATCATTATTTGATTGAGGCACAATTCAACGGAGAAACTATTTTTATTGAGCATGATAAAGCGCTAAATGACCACACTGAAATTTCCATTGCCATAAGCAAAGATTGATGTAATTATCATTTTAAAAAACCGCTTCAATTCTAATATTTTCATCTCTAAAAACAATCTGATCTCCAGCATGTTTTGTTGCCAACAGCTGACCAATAGGTGTATCTGTTGCTATGGCATAAAAATTTTGGTCTTCAAATAATAAGCTTCCAGCACTAATAGCTATAAAATAATTGAATTTAGAAGTATAAACAACACTTCCCAATCTAACCGTGTCTGAACGTTTGGTAATATCAACTTTTTTTAAAATGTCTTTAATTTTTAGAATTTCGTTGAGTTGATTTCCTGCCTTTTCCAAATCAATTTGCAACATAGCTCTCCCTGTTTCATGCTTGTCTCCAGAAGAGTTTTTAGTTTCAGAATTTAAAGCTTCCTGAATATCGTTTATACTGTTTTTAATGGTAATAAATCTGTTTTCTATAAAATCAAAACATTGATTATATAGCTGTTTTTTTAGGTCTAGGTTATTTGTCATGCTTTTGGTTATAGTCTAAAGGCCCGAAGAAATTCATCTGTCGAACAATCCAGTTTTTTCTTACTTGGATATAATTTATGGCTGGATTTGCTTTGTATTTTAAAGGATTAGGTAGAATGGCTGCAATGGCCGCTGCTTCGTTCCTATTCAGTTTTATAGCAGGTTTTTTAAACCAGTATTTTGATGCTTCTTCAACACCGTAAATACCATTTCCCATTTCAATACTATTTAAATAGACTTCCATGATGCGTTCTTTGGACCAAAATAATTCAATTAAAAACGTGAAATAAGCTTCAAGTCCTTTTCTAAACCAACTGCGTTGTGGCCATAAAAAAACGTTTTTTGCGGTTTGCTGACTTATCGTGCTAGCGCCTCTTAACCGCTTTCCTTTTTTATTATAATCAATAGCTTTTTCTATGGCTTTCATATCGAAACCGTTATGAACCAAAAAGTTTTGATCCTCACTACAAATAACGGCTAATTGTAAATTTTTAGAAATAGCTTCTATGGGTACCCAATCATGTTTTAAAACAACGGCTTTATCATTTTGAACTTGTTCTATGTTCCTAATAAGCATCAAAGGTGTTATGGGCACAGGAACCCATTTAAAAAGAAGCACTAAGACTATTGAAAAAATAAACAGCCACAGGAATGCTTTAAATCCCAATTTGAATAGTTTCTTAATCATTTCAGTCTACTAATTGCGCTAAATTATTTCCAATGGATGATCCAATTGCGATTCCCATACCACCAAGTCTAACGCCACAATATACATGATTGCTCAACTGTTTTACAATGGCTTTCTTTTGATTGCCAACACCCATAATACCGCTCCATCTATGCTCAATTTCAAAAGGGATATTGGGCAAAATGATGTCTCTTAATATGATTTCTAAGTTACTTTGAATTAAGACTGTTTGTGCCAGAGTTGTGGTTTCTTCTCCTTTAAAATCTAAATGCCTTCCACCTCCAAAAAGAATTCTATCGTCAATATTTCTAAAATAGAAATAACCTTTGTTTAAATGAAAAGTGCCTTTAATATGTAGGTCTTTAATAGGTTTAGTTATTAAAACTTGTGCTCTCGCTGGTTTTACAGGTTCGTTGATTAACTGTGATGCAAATCCATTGGTGGCTATGAGAAGTTTTGATGTTGAAAATTCAAAAATATTAGTCTTTACAGACACCGAACGGTTTAATTCTTCATAATCTTCAACAACGATATTGTTAAGAATTTTGATGTCGTTGGATTGCGCTTTTTGCAACAAGGTTTCCATCATTTTACCCGTATCAATTTGTCCTTCAAATTGATTAAAAATATAACCTTGTTTAATGTTTTTAAAATGAAACCCATTTTCTTTAAGGCTAAAAACATCCTCTTTAAAAACTGGTTTAAGAAAGGTATTGATGTGTTCTCTTTTAGACAAACAAATATCATAGAGTCCATCGTCTTTTTCAGGAAACAATTCATAACCACCATATTGCAGGTAGTTTATGTTGTTATCGCCTAAATTTCTTCTTAATAGCTGTAATCCATCTTTCCTTTTGGAAATAATGTCTAGAACTTCGTCTTCGGTATGTGTTGTTAAATCATCTAAGATTTCGCTTAAGCTGCCAAAACAGGCAAAACCGGCATTTTTTGTACTAGCGCCTTGTGGTAAGGTTCCTTTTTCGAGTATTAATATGTTGGCCTTGGGGAAGCGTTCCTTTAAACTTAAAGCACAGCTTAACCCTACAATACCGCTGCCTACAATTGTGTAATCTATATTAGTAAACCACGATTTTATTTCCCAGTATGATAAATTCACCTATCCAATTTTTAGAGCCGAAATGTACTAAATTTTTGTGTTAAGGATGGAAGCGGCATCCTTTTTGTTTTTCACAAAAAGATATAGCGTACAGCCTGACGTTTTCTTTTTTTATGAAAAGAAAACGAAACACCATAAAAAAACTCCGAAAATTTCGGAGCTTGGTTTTTTTTATTCTTCAATTTGCTTTTCTATTACAAAGTCTTCCATAAATTTTGTGGTATAATTACCTGCTAAATAATCTGGGTGCTCCATAAGTTGTCTATGAAAGGGAATGGTAGTTTTTACGCCTTCTATAACAAATTCTTCTAAGGCTCGTTTCATTTTATTGATAGCCTCTTCTCGTGTTTGAGCCGTTGTGATTAACTTCGCTATCATAGAATCGTAATTTGGCGGAATGGTATAGCCCGCATACACATGCGTGTCTAACCGAACACCATGACCTCCAGGAGCATGTAGCGTAGTGATTTTTCCTGGAGAAGGTCTAAACCCATTGTATGGGTCTTCGGCATTAATTCTACATTCAATAGCGTGTAGTTTTGGCGTGTAGTTTTTACCTGAAATTGGCACACCTGCAGCGACTAAAATTTGCTCACGTATTAAATCGAAATCAATCACTTGCTCTGTAATAGGATGCTCAACCTGAATACGGGTATTCATTTCCATGAAATAAAAATTTCGGTGTTTATCTACCAGAAATTCAATCGTTCCTGCGCCTTCATATTTAATATATTCTGCTGCTTTTACAGCTGCCTCGCCCATTTTAGTACGTAACTCTGTGGTCATAAAAGGAGAAGGAACTTCTTCGGTTAATTTTTGATGACGACGTTGAATGGAACAATCTCTTTCTGATAAATGACACGCCTTTCCTGTAGAATCACCTACCACTTGTATTTCAATGTGTCTTGGTTCTTCTATGAGTTTTTCCATATACATGCCATCATTACCAAAGGACGCTTTAGCTTCTTGACGCGCTGAATCCCAAGCTTCTCTTAACTTTTCAGGTTTCCAAACGGCACGCATCCCTTTTCCACCACCACCAGCTGTTGCTTTAAGCATGACTGGATATCCTACTTCTAAAGCAATCTTTTCGCAAGATTCAAAATTTTCTATAATACCATCACTTCCTGGAACACATGGAACTCCTGCCGCTTTCATGGTTGCTTTTGCAGAAGCTTTGTCTCCCATTCTATCAATCATTTCTGGAGATGCACCAATAAACTTGATACCATGTTCTCCACAAATTTTTGAGAATTTAGAGTTTTCTGATAAGAATCCATAACCGGGATGAATAGCATCTGCATTAGTAATTTCTGCAGCTGCTATAATATTTGACATTTTTAAATAGGAGTCTGTACTTGAGGGCGGTCCAATGCAAACAGCTTCATCAGCAAATTTAACATGTAAACTTTCAGCGTCTGCTGTAGAATAGACAGCAACCGTTTTGATGCCCATTTCTTTACAGGTTCTTATAACACGTAATGCTATTTCTCCTCTGTTGGCAATTAGTATTTTTTTAAACATAAATTCTTCAAATTTTCAATATTCAAAAAACAAATTCCAATTGGTTTTTGGGATTTGGTGATTGAAAATTGGGATTTATATTATGATGGATCAACTAAAAATAATGGTTGGTCAAACTCTACTGGAGAAGAGTCGTCCACTAAAATTTTAACAACTTTTCCTGAAACTTCAGATTCAATTTCGTTAAAAAGTTTCATGGCTTCAATAATACATAACACATCGCCTTCTGCAATAGTTTGTCCTACTTCAACAAATAAAGGTTTGTCTGGTGCGGGTTTTCTATAAAAAGTACCTATGATTGGCGATTTGATTGTTATGTATTTAGAATGATCATCTGCATTTGCTGTGGGTGTTGAAGATGTTGGAGATTCAGTTTGAGGCTTTTCTAGCATTTGAGTAACAGCCTGAGGGATTTGGGCTGCAACTGGTGCATATTGTATGGCTGTATTGTCTGGATCTGAACCAGTTTTGATGGTGATTTTAATATCCTCCATCTCAAGTTTAACCTCACTTGCTCCTGATTTGGCAACAAACTTGATTAAGTTTTGAATGTCTTTTAAATCCATAATTTTGGTTTTATGTTTGTTAGTTTTTTGAATTATATGCCCATTTCAAATAAATGGAGCCCCAATTAAAACCACCTCCAAAGGCGACAAAAATTAGAATATCTCCTTTTTTGAGTTGCGATTCGTAATCATGTAACAGCAATGGTAATGTTGCTGATGTGGTATTACCATATTTATGAATATTCATCATGACCTTTTCATCTTCCAGCTCAATACGTTTAGCGGTAGCATCAACAATGCGTTTATTGGCTTGATGAGCCACCAACCAGCTAACATCTTTTTTTGTTAGATTGTTTTTTTCTAAGATTTTTGCGGTAGCATCAGCCATGTTAAAAACGGCATTTTTAAATACAGTTTGCCCTTCTTGAAAAGCATATTGCTTATTGTTTTCTATAGCTTCTGTTGTAATAGGATATGATGAACCCCCAAAAGTAGCTTGTAAAAATTCTCTCCCTGAACCATCACTTCTTAAATATTCATCTTGAAGTCCTAGGTTTTCTGTATTTGGTTCAAATAATACAGCTCCTGCGCCGTCACCAAAAATAATACATGTGGTTCTGTCTTTATAGTTAACCATGGAAGACATTTTATCGGCTCCTATTAAAAGAACATTTTTATATCTGCCCGATTCAATATACTTAGCGGCAACAGACATTCCAAATAAAAAGCTTGAGCAAGCTGCATCTAAATCAAACGAAAAAGCGTTAACGGCTCCTATGTTTGAAGCAGTAAAAGCAGCTGTTGAAGCCGCTTTCATATCGGGTGTTGCCGTAGCTACTATAATAAGTTCAATATCTTTAGGGTCTATTCCTTTTTTATCAATAAGGTTTTGAGCAGCTTTAATAGCTAAATAAGAAGTTCCTTTTCCGACGTCTTTGAGAATTCTTCGTTCTTTTATTCCTGTTCGAGACGTAATCCATTCATCATTTGTATCAACCATGGTTTCAAGAATTTGATTGGTTAACACATATTCGGGCACATAAGCACCTACAGCGGTAATGGCTGCTGATATTTTACTCATAACTTTGTAGTTAATTTGACCAAAAAATCAATAAAATGACCAAAAATTTCAAAAATTTGTTCAAAATACTAAATTTTGATCTAAATATTGTGCAAATTAAGTTGTTTTTGGCTGATAGAAAAACTTATCATAAAAAAAACGCTCACAAAGGAGCGCTTGATTATTTAAGTTTCATGTTGTTAAGCAACGTTTTCAATGGCTTCGGTATTGTCAATTAAAACTTGACCTCTATAATATAATTTACCTTCATGCCAGTGAGCTCTATGGTATAAATGAGCTTCTCCTGTAGTAGGACAAGTTGCAATCTGTGGCGCAGTTGCTTTATAATGTGTTCTTCTTTTATCTCTTCTTGTTTTCGAGATCTTTCTCTTGGGATGTGCCATTTTTTATATTATTTATCCGTTAATAGTTTTTTTAATGTATTCCAACGAGGATCTATGTCCTTATCTTCTTTTATTTTATTGTCAAGTTTTGGGCTTAACTCTTTTAATTTCTCAAGTATTTCTGAACTCAAAGAGCCATCTTCTACGCCTGGGTGAACCCGTTTAATTGGAACTGCTAGTACAATTAATTCATAAATGTATTGCTGAATATTAATTTCATAAGCTCCATGTGGAAGGATTAAAATATCAATATTTTCATCATTATATTCATCTCCAAAATTAACCACTAAATCAAAATTATTTTCAATGGTTTGATTGAATGGTTCATTGGTCAAATCACAATTAATGTTTACTGACCCAGAAATTTTAAAATTTAACTCTAATAATGTTGTGTTTTTTAATAAGGTTACATCAACATTTACATGAGCATCATTAAAATCTTCATACTCAAAAAACTCAAAGAACGCTTTCTCAATGATATAGTTATAATGATGAGCTCCTAATTTTAATCCTATAAAAGGAATTGTAAACTCTTTTAATGGCTTCATCATCACTTCTAATTTGAGCCTGCAAATATATAAATTTTTAATTGATGCTACACACTTATAAACATTTTTTTGTTTATAATTTTTTTTCGGTATGTTTTAATGAGTTAGAGATAAGCTGTTCATAATCAAATCTGTTGTTGAAAATCTGTATAGCCGTAAAAACCGCTTCTTTAAAGGAGCCTTCATCGGCCAATCCTTTTCCTGCAATTTCATAGGCGGTTCCGTGGTCTGGTGAAGTTCTGATTTTGTTCAAACCTGCTGTAAAATTAACACCTTGTCCAAAAGATAATGTTTTAAAAGGAATCAATCCTTGGTCATGATATGAAGCTATAATGGCATCAAAATTTTTATAATTATTGGAGCCAAAAAAACTATCAGCTGCATATGGCCCATAAACTAATTTACCTTGTTCTTTAATTTTCTTTAAAGTTGGCCTCATTATTTCATCATCTTCATTTCCTATAACACCATGATCGCCGGTATGTGGATTGATACCTAAAACGGCTATTTTAGGTCTTATAATTTTAAAATCTTTAAGCAGCGTTTGGTAAATGGTATTAATTTTTTTCTCTATAAGATCTGCTGAAATTTTAACGGCTATGTCTTTTACCGGTACATGGTCTGTTAAAAGACCTACTCGCAATTTTTCGGCTACCATTAACATTAAACTGTCTCCATCGAGCTGTTGAGCCAGATAATCTGTGTGCCCTGGAAATTTAAAGTCTTTTGACTGAACATTATGTTTGTTTATTGGAGCTGTTACCAATACATTGATAGTGTTTTGTTTTAAAGCCTTGGTTGCTTCTTGAAGCGATTTGATAGCATATTCACCCATGTTGATGTCTTCCTTACCAAACTCAATCTGCACAGGTTCATTCCAACAGTTTAAAACATTAACTCTTCCAAAAACGATTTGATTGATATGATTAATATCGTTAAAGTTGATGGTAGATTTAAAATGATTCTTTAAAAATGCCATGACTTTTGATGAAGCAAAGATAACTGGTGTGCAAAACTCCAAAATTCTGGAATCTTCAAAGGTCTTTAAAATAACTTCTCCACCAATACCATTTAAATCTCCAATGGATATTCCAACGATTATATTTTCTGTTTTCTTCATTAAGAATGATAACTTTTGTTCGTAATTTTGTTAATGCAAATTTAACTAAATAAACACACAATAATATGTTTACCGGAATAATTGAAGATATGGGTATTGTAACCCAATTAACCAAGGAACTAAACAACTTACATATCTCAATAAAAAGCAATATTACTTCAGAATTAAAAGTAGATCAAAGTATTGCACATAATGGCGTTTGCTTAACGGTTGTTGCTATTGATAATGATATTTATACAGTTACAGCCATCAAAGAAACTTTAGATAAATCAAATTTAGGCGTTTTAAAAATTAATGATAAGGTCAATTTAGAGCGCGCCATGATGTTGGGAGACAGACTTGACGGACATATTGTACAGGGACACGTGGACCAAACCGCTATTTGCACTAAAGTTATAGAAACTGGTGGAAGCTGGATGTTTACGTTTCAATATGACTCTACATTACATAATATTACTATTGAAAAAGGATCTATTACCGTGAATGGGACAAGCCTAACTGTAGTGGATTCGAAGAAAGACTGTTTTAGTGTAGCTATTATTCCTTATACGTACACAAACACTAATTTTTCAACCTTTAAGGAAGGAACCCTGGTAAATTTAGAATTTGATGTTTTAGGAAAATATGTCGCTAAACTATTAGAATTAAAAAACTAATTATTTACTTTTTAATAGTTTTTTTGTTCCATAAAATAATGCAACAAAAAATCCTAAAAGAATTCCACCATCAATAGGTAAGCCCGGCGGCGGCGGCGGCGTTGGTGGTGGCGGTACTTTTTGGGCAACGCATACAAAACTTATTAATACAAATAAGATTGAGGCAAATATTCTTTTATTTTGTATATTCATTATGTCGCAAATGTATAAAAAAAAGCGAGTAAACAATAAATTTAAAAGGTTTTTCGTTCAAAAAACATCTATAAAAAGCATATTTTAACGATAAACTGCTCATGTGTTCATTAATTAATAGCACTTACTGTAACGTGTTTTTCCTTATAAAATTATGCTTTAACAATAAAATAACCTCTTAAATTTATCATTTCGAGGCAAATATAGATAAATATATATGATTGCCCGTTTTACCTTTTGGATGTTTTTCACAATTTTATAAACAAATGATGTCTTTTAATAAAACAACACCCAACCCTTTAAAGTCATTGCATGCTATTTTTATAATTTTTAAATATCCCGGTTTTAGGTTTTGAAGCATTTAATTATGCTTTTTTTGAATTAGATTTTAACAATAACACCTTTTTCCCTAAAAGTTTAAATACTTCAATAAATGCTAAAATAACTTATAAGATTTCAATAAACAAAAAGGAGCGGTTTGTTTATGGTTAAACAAACCACTCCTAATATTATATCCAGATTATTATATCTGATTTTTTTTATGATTTTATTGCTTTACTAATTTTAAACTAGACGAACCGTTATCAGTGCTAATTTTAGCAAAGTATAATCCTGATTTTAATTGAGAAGCATTAATAGTAGTTTCTGTGGTTTCAGGTTTTAAAGATAATACTTGTTTGCCTAAAATATCAAACACCTCAATAGAAGACATTTTGATGTTTTTAGTTTTAACTGTCCAGCTATCTTTTGTTGGGTTTGGGTAAACATTAAGACCTGCAATTTCTAAATCTTCTGTGCTTAATGTTATCGTGTTTTTGTGGAAATAGAAATTATCATACCATAAAACATTGTTTAGGTTACTTGTAACCCCTACTTGTCTGATACTTGAATGGGGGCCAGAAATAGTAATTGGCATATCGTAAGAATACCATGTTCCAGGAACAGGGGCAGGAGCTAGGGCGTTAATATCAATATTAAACTCTGAATCGGCACCAGCATCAGGAACTATTTTAACATTAAACACCTTTCCAACTAAATCTGTACCAGCTGCAATAAATAAATCAACGTGTAAATTAGTGATGCCAGTAAAATTTTGTCTATTTAAATCAAAATCAATGCCTTGACATGGTTGGTTATTATAAGCTAACACATCGTTACCACCAGCGGTAGTTGCTGTTATTGAATTTGCGCCACACCATCCCTGATCTAAAAAAATTCCTGGGATAGCAGCGTATGAACCACTATAAATAGAGATTACATCAGCAGCAGGTCTTGCTGGAGGCGTTGGGGCGGCAGTGGTTGGTGCTGGATCAGCAACTGGTGCAGCTGCTATACCAAAGATATTATCTACATAAAAAGTTCTTGTGTCTTTTGTTACTTCTGTAAACATAGTTGCACCTGCAGCCCAATAGGCATGAATTACAAAAGCACTGTAAACACCATTAGCAGCAGCAGCTTTTCCGTCAAGAGAGGTATTGAAAGTAAAAGAAAGAGTTTGCCATGTGCTGTTTCCATTATGTGTAACTTCAGCAGCAGCCTCTGGAGCTCCAGCAATGCCGCCGTTAACTTTTACCAAAAAAGTAACTGGAGTTGCTGAAAACACATCAATTGACATGGTTTGTGTAGAGGTTAAATCTACATTTTTAGTAAGGAACAAGTTTATTCCTTGCCAAACTTCATTGGCAGGATTTGCAACTATTTCTAATACTTGTGTTCCATTAGTCCCAGCATCCGCAATAACACTTGGAGCCGCCATACCTCCAAAAGGCCCCCCATTAATAGCGCCTGCTGCCTCAAAGCTTTGAATAATTTCTTGTGAAAAGCCTATTGATGAGATTAGTAAGAAAATAAATAAAAGTGTAATTTTTTTCATAAGACATTGTTTTTTAATTAGTTTAAATTTCTGATTTACAATATAAACAATGTTGTGATATTTAAATTAATGCCTTATTAATAAAAAACCATACAAAAAACATACAAAGCAATAGACTTGATTATTTGTCGCGATATCTGCGTTTTATCGATACTTTGTGTTTTTTGTCGAAATTATAAAAGGATTTCGGGTTCTTTTAAAAGATTTAAGAACTTATTAGGACGATAATGTTGTGGTAATGTATAGGTGTTTTGCTTTTTGTTGCGGGATGAATCCACGTATTTTTTATGAAAATAATCCTAAAATAAGTACGTTAAGTAGTCTTAAAGGTTTTTTTAACATTTTTTTTGTTTTGATTTTTTATCATCAAAGTGAACACAAAAGCATAAGATATTTTAAAAGAGATTTAATGGGCTAAAATGTTAAATATGTTTTCCTTTATCCCATCTAATTTTTGCTAAGTATTGATTGCCACTTTCAACGGCATCATTTTCTAGAGATGTTCCCATAGAATCATTCCAACGGTTTAAATAACCAAAAAGCGAAATAACGCCAAGCATTTCAACAATCTCACCTTCATCCCAATGCTCATACAACCGTTTTTTAATGGTTTCATCAACCTGATTTGGTACTTGCGATGCCGCCAAACTAAAATCTAGTGCAGCTCGCTCGGCTTCATTAAAGGCAGGATGCGTTTTATACTCCCAAATGTTATCCAATTGCTCTTGTTCTGCACCATAACGTTCTGCGGCTCTTATAGCGTGGGCTTGACAATAGCGGCAACCGCTGGCATTACTGCTTACCCAAGCAATCATGCGTTTTAAGGCTGAAGTTACTCGACCGTCATTAGCCATAACGGCTTTGTTTAAATTTATAAACGCTTTGCTTATGGCTGGTCTGCGTTGCATGGTAAGTACAGAATTAGGGCAAAACCCTAAGGTTTCATTAAAAAATTCAGCAAGGTTTTTGGTTTCTAAATCGTAGTCAGCAGAAAGCGGTGAAACTAATGGCATAATTTTAGATTTATATGAATTTCAAAGATATTATTTTATTAACTTTCAAGATTATTTGATAAGTATTTTATGGAATTAATTATAAGAACCTTTAATTTAAAATTAAAACACACATTTTCAATCTCAAGAGAGTCCTATAATGAACAACCTACACTAATATTAGAATTAAAAGATGGACCTTATAGTGGTTATGGTGAAGCAACATCAAACCCATATTATCAAGTTACGGTTAAAAAAATGATAGAAGATATTTCTGCAATTAAACCATTTATTGAAACCATACAACCTGTTTCTCCAGAAGAATTTTGGCAAGCTATGTATCCTCACTTAAAACAAAACATGTTTGCTTTATGCGCTCTTGATTTGGCCTATAATGATTTATATGCTAGAAAAAAAAATCAAAAACTGCATGAATTATGGGGTTATGATATTTCACACAATCCTTTAACGAATTATACAATTGGTATTGATTCTATTGAAAAAATGGTGTCTAAAATGAATGAATTACCTTGGCCAATTTATAAAATAAAATTGGGAACAAACAAAGATATAAAAATAGTCAAAGAATTACGTAAACACACTAATGCTATTTTTAGAATTGATGCTAATTGTGGATGGACAGTCGATGAAACAATAAAAAATGCAAAAGAATTAAAAAAACTTGGTGTTGAGTTTCTAGAGCAGCCCTTAAAAGCAGAAGATTGGGACGGCCATAAAGAAGTATTCCAAAAATCAGTTTTGCCAATTATAGCAGACGAAAGTTGTCAAATAGAAGCAGATGTTGATAAATGTTATAATCATTTTAATGGTATCAATGTTAAGTTGGTAAAGTGTGGGGGATTAACTCCTGCAAGACGCATGCTAAAGCAAGCTAAAACATTAAAAATGAAAACTATGGTAGGTTGTATGACAGAGTCTTCAGTTGGAATTTCTGCTATTGCTCACTTACTTCCTCTTTTAGATTATGTAGACATGGACGGAGCGTTGCTTTTAGAAAACGATATAGCAAAAGGTGTTACAATTAAAAAGGGTTTTACTCATTACAGTGGTTTAAACGGTTCAGGGGTTTCTTTAATTTAAATTTTTATGATTATTGATTGTTTTCCAGACAGAGTCATTACGGTAAATGGAAAGCCATTTTTATACTTTGGAGGCACTTCTTATTTAGCCTTAACAATAAACCAAGATTTTCAAAATAATCTTATTACAGGAATTAAAAACTGGGGAACTGCCTATGGAAGTTCAAGAAATTCTAATATAAAGTTAGCTATTTATAATCAAGCAGAAGAAAAATTTAGTGAATTAATAAATGCTGAAGCTACCAGTTTATGCTCCTCAGGGACTCTAGCGGGAAAAATAGTTATTGGATTTCTTTCTAAAGAAAATAGCACATTTTATCACCTACCTAAGACGCATCCAGCAATTTTACACAAAGACAGTTCACCTGTTTTCTTAAACAACACATTACACCCCAATTTACTAAATAACACCGTTGAACATGTTGTTATCAGTGCTGATGCTATCTTAGCATTAGAAGTTAAACCAACTTCGTTTGAGTTTTTAAATGAGATTTCCTCTAAAAAAAAAATCACATTAATTGTTGATGAATCTCATAGTCTTGGTATTATAGGTAAGCACCTTAATGGCGTTTTTAGTTCAATCTCTAATAAAAAGCTTTATCGAAAAGTTATGGTGTCTTCGTTAGGTAAAGCTTTGGGAATGCCAGGTGGCATTATTGCAGCAGATTCAGAATTCATTGATTTATTAAAGGATGAAACTGATTTTATTTCATCTTCAAGTATAAGTCCGGCCTATTTAGAAGCCTTTTTGTTATCTCAAGATATTATTAAAAAACAACGAAAAAAGCTTGATGAAAATTTGAGTTTTATATTTGATAACCTAACTTTAAATTCTTGTTTTAAATTCAATAAAAACTATCCTGTAATATATTGTGAAAATCAAAAAATCAATAAATATCTTAAAGAAAATGATATAATAGTAACAAATTTTAAATATCCAACATATAAAACTAAAATGAATCGAATTATTATCTCTTCTAACCATACAAAACATGATTTGAATAGATTAAAACAGGCCTTAATAACGTTTAATTAAACACATTATCCCCGAATTTTAAACCATTTATTAATAAGTACAAAAATTTTTACTGAAATGACGAATCATATTACAACAACTTGGTTAGGAAACATGAAATTTGAAAGCACAAATCCTTCAGGACATCAATTATATATCGATGCCGGACCAGAAAACGATGGACATGGCGAAGGCTACAGACCCAAAGCCTTGATGCTCTCCGCTTTGGCCGGTTGTTCAGGCCTAGATGTCGCATCTATTATTAAAAAAATGAAGTTGAAAGTAGATGATTTTAAGATTGAAATAGATGCTAATCTTACAGAAGAGCATCCAAAAATTTATGATAAAGTTATCATGGAGTTTCATTTCTTCGGAAAAGAGTTGAATGAACAAAAACTTCAAAAAGCGGTTGATTTATCTGTGGAGAAATATTGTGGTGTGATGGAAATGTTTCGCCAATTTTCAGAATTAACAATACAAACCCATTTTCATAATAACCAAAGTTAATAACAGAAGTTTTAAACTTTTTAACCTTAAACTTTAAGCAGATTGATGCGTTGGATACTTAAACCTAAACCAGATTCATCTAAAATCGAAGCCTTACAAAAAGCGCTTCAAGTAGACCCTATTGTTGCAACTTTACTTATTGAAAGAGGTATTGAAACGTATGATGAGGCCAAAAAATTTTTTAGACCAAGTTTAAAAGATTTGCATGATCCGTTCTTGATGAAAGATATGGATAAAGCGGTAGCTCGCATAGAAAAAGCCATTGCCAAACAAGAAAATATTTTGGTTTATGGCGATTATGATGTGGATGGAACTACGGCCGTTGCATTAATGTCTTCGTATTTAAAATCAAAATACGACCTTGTTTTAACCTATATTCCAAACCGATATGATGAAGGTTATGGCATCTCATATAAAGGAATCAACTTTGCTTTAGAAAATGATTTCACTCTTATCATTGCTTTAGATTGCGGAATCAAATCTGTTGATAAAGTAGCCTATGCAAAAGAGCTTGGAATAGATTTTATAATTTGCGATCATCATAGACCAGGAAATAAAATGCCCAATGCCATAGCCGTTTTAGACCCAAAACAAGACGATTGTAACTATCCCTACAAAGAATTGTGTGGTTGTGGTGTTGGTTTTAAACTCATTCAGGCCTTAGCCTCAAAAGAAGGAAAAACTGTTGAAGATTTAGTTGAATATCTAGATTTAGTAGCAACAGCTATAGGCGCAGACATTGTTCCTATCGATGGTGAAAACCGCGTTTTAGCCTATTTTGGGTTGCAGGTTATTAATAGTTTTCCAAGACCCGGAATTAAAGCCATTCTTGAAAAAATAAACAAAACAGAATTAACCATTACCGACGTTGTTTTTGTCGTGGCTCCCAGAATTAATGCTGCCGGCAGAATGAAACATGGTAATTTTGCCGTAACCTTATTGGTTGATACTGATTATGAAAAAGCACTTCAACATGCCAGTGACATTGACCAATATAATTCAGACCGACGAGAAGAAGATAAACGCATCACCGAAGAAGCGCTTATTCAAATTGAACAAAATGGAGAGCAAAACCATTTAACAACAGTAGTTTATCAAGAAGATTGGCATAAAGGAGTTATCGGTATTGTGGCATCCAGACTTACAGAGACCTATTACAGACCAACCTTGGTATTTACTAAAAGTGGCGACAACGTGTTGGCCGCTTCGGCACGTTCTGTGAGAGATTTTGATATTTATAATGTGTTGGAGGCTTGCAGCGAACATATTGAGCAATTTGGAGGGCACAAATATGCCGCTGGATTGACCTTAAAAGAAGAAAATTACCAAGCTTTTAAACATGCCTTTGAAGACGAGGTTTCTAAAACCATAGATAGGTCTTTATTGATACCCGAAATTAAAATAGATGCTAAAATTGATTTAAAAGATATTACACCAAAGTTTTATAGAATCATTAAACAATTCGCTCCTTTTGGCCCAGAAAATATGACACCAGTTTTTATGACCGATAATCTGAAAGATACTGGTTATGGAAAATGTGTTGGTGAAGATAAAACACATTTAAGAATAACCGTTACGCAACCCAATTCAAACAGTCTAGTTTCTATAGGATTTGGCATGGGAGATAAAGTGAATTTAATTACCGAAAATAAAATCTTTAAAGCCGTTTATTCAGTTGATGAAAATGAATGGAACGGAAACGTAAGTTTACAGTTAAAACTAAGAGATATTAAAGCACAGGATTCAGAATAAATGGCATCAAATGATCCCTATGCAGCCCTAAGAATAAAAGAATTTAATGTTTTTTTATTACTTCGATTTGTATTGGTGTTTGGCTGGTCCATGCAGTTTATTGTTATAGAATGGGAAGTGTATTCATTAACTAAAGACCCATTATCATTAGGTATTATTGGTTTAATGGAAATTATTCCAGCCTTCACAATGGCCTTATTTGCTGGCCACATTGTTGATCAAAAAGAAAAGAGAAACTTATTAGCGACTATTATTGCGGCTTTTTCTTTAATCAGCCTAGGATTGTTTTTATTAACATGGCCAAAAATAGTTTCAGAATGGTCTACAAAAACCATTTTGTATGGTATTTATGCGTTAGTTTTTTTTGGTGGGTTTTTACGTTCTTTCTTTGGCCCAACCATTTTTTCATTAATAGCTCTTATTGTTCCTAAAAAAACCTATGCTAATGCGGCAACCTGGAGTAGCTCCACATGGCAAATGGCGTCGGTTTTAGGACCTGCTTTTGCTGGATTTTCTATAAGCTGGATTGGAGTGCATTGGTCACTTTGTATAATTTTCGGACTGGTAATGCTGTCATTGATTATTTTATTACAGATTAAGAAAAAACCCATCCTTAATCCTAAAATAGGAGAGCCTGTTATAAAAAGTTTAAAAGAAGGGGTTCAGTTTGTCTTTAAAACAAAAGCCATTTTAGGAGCTTTAACTTTAGATATGGTGGCTGTGCTGTTTGGTGGCGCTATCGCTTTATTACCAATATTTGCTCAAGATATTTTAAAAGTTGGCTCAGAAGGATTTGGCGTTTTAAGAGCAGCACCTGCAGTTGGAGCTTTTTTAACCATGTTAATTACGGCCTATCTTCCAATAAGTAAAAATGCGGGGATGAAACTTTTAGGTGCTATTTTTGGGTTTGGAATAAGCATTATCGTTTTTGGGCTATCGTCTATTTTTTGGATTTCAGTGATTGCCTTATTTTTTAGTGGCGTCACAGATGGCGTTTCCATGGTGATTAGACAAACCATTTTACAAATAAAAACACCAGACCATATGCGAGGTAGAGTAGCGTCTGTAAATTCTATGTTTGTGGGTTCTTCAAATGAACTTGGTGCTTTTGAAAGTGGATTAACCGCTAAACTTATGGGAACAGTAACAGCCGTTGTTTTTGGTGGAACCATGACTTTAATAACAGTTATTACAACAGGGATTGTTTCTCCTACGTTTAGAAAATTAGATCTTACAAAAGATATTGAAGACCACGAAAAGGATACTTAAAATGTTTTCAATTCAAAATGTTCACCATCAAAAACGCCATAGGTGTAATAGGTAATCCAGTCGCCTAAATTGATGTATTTTGAATTATTCGGAAGGTTTATTTCTAAAGGTAAATGCCGATGTCCAAACACAAAAAAATCTTGGTGTTTTTCTTCTAGTTTTTTCTTGCTGTATTGCACCAACCATTCGTTGTCATCTCCAAGAAATGTAGCGTCTTCATCACCAGAAATCAATTTATTTTTTACAGATAAGTTTTGAGCAATTCGCATACCAATATCGGGATGAAGCCATCTAAACAGCCATTTAAAAAAGGGATTTGTAAACACTTTTTTCATGCGTTTATAGCCTTTATCTCCAGGACCTAAACCATCTCCATGACCAATTAAAAAGGTTTTATTTTGTATTATAAACTCTGTTGGTTTATGGTATACCGGAATATTTAGCTCAGTTTTAAAATAGGTTTCCATCCAGAGATCATGGTTGCCAACAAAGAAAAATATAGGTATTCCAGAATCGCTAATTTCTGCCAGCTTGCCTAAGGTTCTTGTAAATCCTTTTGGTACAACGGTTTTATATTCAAACCAAAAATCAAATAAATCACCTAAAAGAAAAATAGCCGCTGCGTCTTGCTTAACCTCATCTAACCATGCAACAAATTTTTTTTCTCTTGGTGCGGAAGCTTCTTTAGTTGGTGCACCAAGATGATTATCTGAAGAAAAATAAATTTTTTTCCCTTTAGGAATGGATATTGGGTTATTGCTATTCATTATCGCTTGCGTACCACTCTGCAAAAGAGGTATCTGTTTCTTGAAGTTTTAAAGAATGAAGTTTTATATGGTTTGGTAAACGGGTTTTAATTTTTTTTGAGAAATCAAGGACCATCATTTCACTAGTAGGCTGATAATCAACCAAAAGCACATTATGATCCCTTAATTCCAATTCTTTTGCTAGTTCAATATGTGGTGTGTTTTTGTTAAAAACAGTAGCATGGTCAAAAACATTCACAATTTCTTCTTTTACAATGTGCTTTAAATCTCCAAAATCTATCACCATTCCGTACTTTACATTAGTAGTATCTGAGATAGGTTTTCCTATAACCGTTACAGATAGTTTATAACTATGGCCATGTACATTTTTACATTTACCATCATAACCATATAGCGCGTGGCCTGTTTCAAAAGAAAATTGTTTTGTAATGCGAATGTTTCCCATGTATAATAAATTAAAGTACAAAGATATTCATTTTGTAAAAGCAATTGGTTTTTAGATTAGATTTGCTCACTTTTCTTAAAACTAATGAATAGTTTAAGATGTTTTTCTTAAATATGAACTATCTTTTTGAGGCTATTGATTTTGTTGAAAACCCACTCTATGAAAGGATTATATTTGATATTTCAACAAAACAATACAGTATTGTAGAAGATTTTTTTAACCAGGAAGACGTTGAAATGCTCAGGCATTCGTTATTAGAAAAATACGAGGAAGATGCTTTTAAAAAAGCAGCTATTGGAAATAGGGTCCATGAAACCATTGTTAAATCTATTAGAGGTGATGTTATTTTATGGATTGATGAACATAAAAATAATACCGCTGAAGCTTTATTTTTTAATAAGATCAACCATTTAATAGGCTATTTAAACAAAACGTGCTTTATGGGTATTTTGCATAAAGAGTTTCATTATGCCTTATACCCCAAAGGAACCTTTTATAAACGCCACATAGATACTTTTGAAAATGACGACAGAAGAAAACTATCCTTTGTTTGTTATTTAAATAATGAAGACTGGAAACCAGAAAACGGCGGCGAATTGGTTTTATATCTTGACTACAATGGAATTGAAACAGAAAAGGTTATTTATCCTTTTCCAGGCAAAGTTGTCATTTTTGAAAGCCAAATCATTGAGCACGAAGTTAAACCAGTAAATACCCAACGACTTAGTATTACAGGATGGTTAAAAACACGCTAATCAACGCTTTTTTTTACGGTTAATCATATAAATGATTATAAGTACTAATGCAAGGATTAAAAACAATCCGTTGCCACCTAAAAAGTTAAGAAAATCCATCAGTCTTAATTAATTCTTTTTTTATGGTGCCTAAATATCAAATAGGCAATCACTACCAATATTACAAAAGGAAGCATTGACCCAATAAAAACCCCTATTTCATAATTAGAATCTGGAGCATTTTTAATTTTGTCTTCAATATTAATATCTTGAATAAGAGTTGTTAAGAGCATTTAGGTGAAAAATTATTTTTCAAATTTAATTATTTTTAATGATAGTACGTTTATTTTAGTGCTGGTTTGATCTCTTTTAGAATCAATTAAATGATTACTTTTGTAATGCATTTTTATTGTAAATTTAATTTTTAAAATGTAACTCATGAAAAATATTTTAGTTCCTGTAGGAACATCAAAAAATACCTTGAGCCATCTACAACACGCGGTGGATTTTGCAGAGGCGTTTGGAGCTAAACTTTACGTTGTTCACATGTATAAAGTCTTTTCTAAAGCTGGAACGATGGTCAATTTAGATCAAATTTTAGAACGAGAAGGAAAAGAGTATTTAAATGAACTTATTTCTAAAATAGACACTAAAAATGTTGACATAGTTGCTAAAGCATTAAAAGGTAAAGTGGTTGATACTTTGGAAGTGGTCTGTAAAATGGCCAATATTGATTTAATTTTAATTCAGCCAAGAACCAATTCTGTAAATGATGAGGTTTTTTTAGGAGAAACCTCAGGTAAAATTATAAAACGCATGAATGGTCCGGCAACGTTAATAATTCCTGAAAACTATACCTTTAAACCCACAAAACACATATTAATGGCCATGAAATCGGCCATTATTAAAAAAGATAACGTTTTAGAACCCCTTAAATTTATAAAAGAAACGTTTCAATGTAAGATAGATTTGTTATTAGTAAAAACACCTTTTCATATTGCAGGCGATTTTGAGGTTAATGAAGAGTTATCTGCCTTGGTAGATTCGGTTACCACCACAGAAAACGCAACCACATTTCAAGGTGTTTTAAGGCATTACCAATCGCACAATCCAGATATGTTATGTGTTGTTAGGCGAAAACGCGGATTTTTTACCAAACTCTGGGAAAAAAATGTAATTTTGAAAAAAGATTTTTCAAGCGAAATTCCAGTCTTGGTTTTAAGCGGATTGAAATAACCATTGGGGATGTAGCTCAGTTGGCTAGAGCGCTTGGCTGGCAGCCAAGAGGTCGTGGGTTCGAGCCCCATCTTCTCCACTTTTAAAAAACCCTAATAATTGATTTTCAATTGATTAGGGTTTTTTGATTCTATACCAAGTCCAAATATAGTCCAACCTTTATTTAAAAATTATTTTAAATAAAGTGAGTTCGAGATAATCAAGAGTATAATAAGTGTAAATAAATTACTTATGTTTTTTATGTCAGGAGCACAGTCGGAACCTATATAAGTTATCGATTTTAATAACCTTTACACTGCGCTCAAGGCAACAATCTTTATTAATTGGGGTTTATGCTTAAAGATAGAATTGTTTTTAAATTGAACTTACGATAAAATTTTAAAAAGACCTTTCGGCTTTGTTTAACCTTTAAAACCTGACTTTATAAATTGTCAATAAAAATCAAATATGAACAAAAAAATCGCCTAAAAACACTTTTTTTTAGACGATTTTTTTATTTTATTGGATTTCTAGCAATGCTCATTAAAAGCATCCACCAGGTTTTCAGCAATTATTTCTGCTGGCCTACCTTCAATATGATGGCGTTCTAACATGTGCACCAATTCACCATCTTTAAATAATGCTATGCTGGGAGAGCTTGGGGGAAACGGTACCATATGTCGTCTAGCCTGATCTACTGCGCCCTTATCAACACCTGCAAAAACCGTCACGATATGGTCTGGTCTTTTAGGATTTTGTAAACTCAATCTTGCTCCTGGACGCGCATTAGCTGCTGCACAGCCACAAACCGAATTAACTACAACCAAGGTAGTGCCTTTTTGAGCTAAAGCAACATCAACAGCTTCGGCGGTATGTAATTCTTCAAAACCAACATTGGTTAAATCTTCACGCATGGGTTTTACTAATTCTGCTGGATACATATTTTTAAATTTTAAAAATTAACAATTTTATTTACCACAAAGTTAATCAAAAATCATACAATAATGGGTATGGCGTTTCCTTATGGCATTTTTTATGCCATAAGGTCAGGCTGTCCGCTATATCTTTTTTGCTTCTAATGGCAAAAAAGGATGCCGCTACCATCCTTAACGCGGGTTTGCCTCAAGTAATTTCATAAATTTAAGGCTTTACTTTATTTAACAACAGATCTATTTTTAAAACAATGAATTTATATGTAGGTTTGAGGTGGTTTTATAAAGCGTAAAAAGCATGAGTTTTTCAAAATGGATTGGAGCTGCCTTAGGATGGTCATTTGGCGGGCCTATTGGAGCTATTTTAGGATTGGCACTAGGAAGCGTGATTGATGGCATGTCAAAAGGAACTGCAAATACGGTTTACAGAGAACAATCGCCACCCTTACAAACGCAACCGGGCGATTTTGAGGTCAGTCTTCTTATTTTAGCGTCTATTGTCATTAAAGCAGACGGAAAACAAGATCATAGAGAATTAGATTATGTGCGCCAACAGTTTGTTGGTATGTATGGTAAAGAACGAGCCAACCATGCTTTCAGACTATTTAAAGAAATCAACAAGCAAAAAAACATTTCTACCACGCAAGTCTGTTTGCAAATTAGACAAATGATGCAACATGCCTCACGCTTGCAACTCATTCATTTTTTATTTGGAATAGCAAAGGCTGATGGGCAAGTAACCCAAGATGAGATTAACCAAATACATACCATAGCAGGCTATTTAGGAATTAATGCTAAAGACTACGAAAGTATTAAAGCCATGTTTTATGAAAGTACTGATAACGCTTATAAAATACTGGAGATTGATAAATCCGCGACCAATGATGATATTAAGAAAGCTTACAGAACGATGGCCAAAAAATACCATCCTGATAAAGTCATTCATTTAGGAAAAGAACACCAACAAGGAGCCGAAGAAAAATTTAGGCAAGTGCAAGCAGCTTATGAAAAATTACAAAAAGAACGTGGGTTTTAGTAACTTTCAAAAACCAAAGTCGATATATCCTTCCCAACATTTATCTCTACGGTTCTACCCAAAATCATAGCGCGATTATCTTTTTCATGGCCTGCTGGCATATTAAAGGCAATCGGGAAATTGTATTCAGCTAAGGCATCTAAAATAAGTTGCTGTACAGAGCTTCCCCAAAGGGTAGTATTTTTGCGTATTTTAGAAATATCGCCAACAATAAGCCCTTTACAATCATTAAAATAACCGGCACGCTTTAAACTCTGCAACATCCGGTCAATACTATATTCATATTCACCAATTTCTTCAATAAACAATATTTTACCAGACGTATCAATACTGGTGTTAGACCCTAACATACTATATAAAATAGATAGATTGCCACCAACAAGAGGTGCACAAACGTTTCCTGGTTTATTGTATTTAGAGCCTTTAAGCGTGTAGGCTAAAGGCTTGCCAAAAATGGCAGTATTAAAGGTTGAAATGGTTTCTTTAATTTTTTCAGCCCCATCTTGTAAACTGGTGCACATCATGGCATGAATGCTCTCAACACCTTCATTATGTATTTGATTATGCAAGGCAGTAATATCACTATAACCAATAATCCATTTAGGATGTTCTTTAAATGTTGTAAAGTCTAAGGCATCTAATATTCTAACCGTTCCATAACCGCCTCTTGCGCACCAAATGGCTTTTATATTTGGATTGTTTAAAGCGTTTTGAAAATCTTCAGAACGTTCAGCATCAGTTCCTGCAAAATGGTTATTCTGATTGAACACATGTTTTCCAACCACGACTTCTAGCTCCCAACTTTTTAGCAATGCTATGGCTTTTTCAATCTCTAAAGTTCGATTTTTTAAAACGCCTGAAGGTGCTACAATAGCAACCGTATCGCCTGCTTTTAAATATGGAGGTTGTATCAAGGTTATGGGTTTTTTTTGCATCATGTTATCTTGTGCTAGACTAGTTGTTTTTCCTAAGAAAAAAACAACGCATAGTAAACTTAATTTAAGTAGGTTTTTCGACATAATGTAAATGTACATTTTTTTTCTAAATCGCTGCTTAATTGATTACTTTTGTGGCTTGTTAAAAAGTAACGTCATTACGAGGAGAGAAGTGAGGTGGTAATCTTTCTAAATTTAACAGATTGCCACAATTTTTTATCAAAAATTTCGAAATGACGATTTAATTCAAATGTTATAATGAACAAACCAAAACGATACACTATTACAGCAGCATTGCCATATACCAATGGCCCAATTCATATTGGCCATTTAGCAGGCGTTTATGTGCCAGCCGATATTTATGCACGCTATTTACGTTTAACTGGTAATGATGTCGCTTTTATTTGTGGAAGTGATGAGCATGGTGTTCCTATAACCATTAAAGCAAAAAAAGAAGGGGTTTCTCCTCAAAATATTGTAGATAAATATCATGCCATTATTAAGAAATCGTTTGAAAACTTTGGAATTTCCTTTGATAATTATTCTCGTACTTCAGCTAAAATTCACCACGAAACGGCTTCAGAATTTTTTAAAACTTTATATGATAAAGGCGAATTTATTGAAGAAATTACCGAGCAATTATACGATGAGGCTGCTAATCAATTTTTAGCCGATAGATTTGTAACCGGAACTTGCCCAAAATGTGGTAATGAAGAGGCTTATGGCGACCAATGTGAAAAATGTGGTAGTAGTTTAAACGCCACCGATTTAATCAATCCTAAATCGGCCATAACAGGTAATGTGCCTACTTTAAAAGAAACCAAACATTGGTATTTACCTTTAGATAAACATGAGAGTTTTTTAAAAGAATGGATTTTAAATGGTCACAAAAAAGATTGGAAACCCAACGTATATGGACAAGTAAAATCTTGGATTGATGATGGTTTACGTCCTAGAGCAGTAACACGCGATTTAGATTGGGGAATTTCTGTTCCAGTTGAAGGGGCTGAAGGTAAAGTGCTTTACGTATGGTTTGATGCACCAATTGGTTACATCTCATCCACCAAGGAATGGGCAGAACGTGTTGGAAAAGATTGGAAACCTTATTGGAAAAGTGAAGACACCAAATTGGTGCATTTTATTGGTAAAGATAATATTGTGTTTCACTGTATTATTTTTCCAGCCATGTTAAAAGCAGAAGGAAGCTATATATTACCGGATAATGTTCCAGCCAATGAGTTTTTAAATTTAGAAGGTAATAAGCTTTCAACGTCTAAAAACTGGGCTGTTTGGTTACCAGATTACTTAGAAGATTTTCCAAATCAACAAGATGTATTGCGTTATGCGTTAACGGCAAATGCGCCAGAAGCAAAGGATAACGATTTTACCTGGAAAGATTTTCAGGCTAGAAATAACAACGAGTTAGTAGCTATTTTTGGCAACTTCATCAATCGTGTGGTGGTGTTAACTAATAAATATTATCAGGGTTTTGTGCCTGCTCCAAATGAATTTTCAAAAATAGATAATGAAACTTTGGCTGCTGTCAAAGCCTTTCCAGAACTTATTTCAAGTTCAATAGAGCGTTACCGTTTTAGAGAAGCCAGTCAGGAATTAATGAATTTAGCAAGATTAGGAAATAAATATCTTGCCGACGAAGAACCTTGGAAAGTCATTAAAGTAGATGAAGCCAGAACACAAACCATCATGTTTGTAGCGTTACAAATTGCTTCGGCTTTGGCAACCTTAAGCGAACCATTTTTGCCGTTTACTTCTGCAAAACTTAATTCAATATTAAATAGTACCTCGAGTGCTGTTGAAACGTCTTGGGGAGATATAGCAACCAAAGAAACGCTACTTCCTTCAGGTCATCAAATAGGGGAGGCAGAATTGTTATTCTCTAAAATCGAAGACGATGCCATTCAAAAACAATTAGACAAGCTCATTGCCAGTAAAAAAGCCAACGAGGCCGAAAGTAAAGTAGCTGAACCTCAAAAGGAGACGATTACTTATGAGGATTTTTCAAAATTAGATATCCGTGTTGGGACTATTTTGGAGGCCGAAAAAATGCCAAAAGCCAACAAATTATTGGTGTTAAAAGTAGATACAGGCATAGATATAAGGACCATTGTTTCTGGTATTGCCGAAAGTTTTACGCCCGAAGAAGTTATAGGTAAAAAAGTGACCGTTTTGGTAAACCTTGCTCCACGAACCTTACGTGGTGTGGAGAGCCAAGGCATGATTTTAATGACTGAAACAGCTGAAGGTAAATTGGTATTTGTAAATCCGGATGATAAAAGTGTTACTAATGGATTGCAGATATGTTAGTCATAAATTTCTGAAAAATATCAGCTTTAATTCTTTAGTTTAAGTGGTCTTAAAGTCCAGCAAGGTATAGTATTTCGTATATTAAGTTTAGAACAAATAAATTTCAAAATTTATTGCCTAATGAATCTCTTGCAGATAACAGCCTTCATTTTTTTACATTTCAAATGGAAAACATATAAACTATATAGATAATCATATAAAGCAAAACCAACAAAAATTACAGACCTTTATAAAATAATATAATTACAAAAATTATGAAAAAAATAGTACTAATTCTTTTAGCCATTGGATTATTCGGTTGTGGGTCATCAAAAACCGTAAGAGATTCAAAAACTGCGATAAAAGGTAATTGGACCTTGAATTCAATAACCTATAATAAAGCAGGAAAATATAATGTAACGTTGCTTAATGACACCTCCAAAGATTGTTTTGAAGGCAGTGCCTGGCAATTCATACCAAACAACAATACAGGAACTTACACTATAAATGAAACCAGTTGCTCTACTGGGGTAAGGAATTTTGTGTTTACCATTCAAGAGGTAAATGCAGAAACTGGTTTATACGACTTTTTGTTGAAACCAACAAACGAGAAGAATAAATCAGAAACCAATCAAGGGTTTCGATTTAGTCTCAAAGCATTATCTGAAACTTCAATGCTATGGCAACAAACCAGCATGGTTGATGGACAACAATTTGTAATAAATATGAATTTTAATAAACTATAAAAAATGAAAACAATTATAATTAAAATTGGAATGATTGCTTTGTCACTCTTATTAACTATTAGTTTGACACATTGTAAAGCAGTTGATAATGCCAATAATAAACAAAAAGGCGCTGTTATAGGTGCTGCAGGTGGCGCTATTTTAGGAGCTATCATTGGAAACAATGTGGGTAAAGGCGGCAATGGAGAATTAGGTGCCGTTATTGGTGGTGTTGTTGGTGGAACAGCAGGCGTTCTTATTGGGAATAAGATGGACAAACAAGCTCAAAAGATTGAAGAAGAAATTCCTGGAGCACAAGTAGAGCGGGTTGATGATGGTATTGTGGTAACTTTTGATGAAACTAGTGGGGTATATTTTGATACAGAGAAATATAATATTAACTATGCCTCTCAACAAACCTTAAATAAGTTAATCGGTGTTTTTAAAGAATATTCAGATACCAATATTTTGGTTGTTGGACATACAGACAGTCAAGGTTCAGAAGATTATAATATGACACTTTCAAAAAACAGAGCCTATGCCGTAACCAATTATTTATCACAAAACGGCATAAGCCAAGGACGCTTAACAACCAATTGGTTTGGAGAAACACAACCACTTCATGATAACAGCACAGTTGAAGGACGTGCAAAAAACAGACGTGTAAACGTAGCTATTTTGCCTAATGACAAGATGATACAAGACGCTAAAAATCAAGCTGGAAATTAACAAACTTTATCATATTTTATAAAATCTCGTTTTCAAAATCATTTTTGAAAACGAGATTTTTTATTTAATTAGCGTAACTTTAATGACAAGATTAGCAATAAGTTAAAAATGGAAGCTCACAACTTAAAACAACATTGGGATACAGTTTATCAAAAAGAAGACGAGCATCTTGGATGGTTTGAACCTAATCCGGAGCAAACACTAGCATTAATTGCTGAAACCAATTTGTCAAAAGACGCGACTATTTTAAATGTGGGCGCAGGAACAACCACTTTAATAGAGGCGTTATTAGATAAAGGATTTACCAACATCATTGCTAATGATTTAAGCAATTTTGCATTACGAAAGCTTAAAGACCGCGTTCAAAAATCGCATCATTACCATTTAAAAGGTTTGGTTGATGATTTAACCAATCCAAAGAAATTGAACAAACTGCTGCCTATTGATTTATGGATTGACAGAGCGGTGCTTCATTTCTTTTTAAAAGAAGAAGAACAAAAGGCCTATTTCAATCTAGTAAAAAAAATAGTTTCAAAAAAGGGCTTTGTCATCATTGCTGTTTTTTCTCTTGATGGCGCTGAAAAATGTAGCGGATTGCCCTTACAACGCTATAATCCTGAAATGCTTCAGAACAAGCTGGGCTTAGATTTTAAATTAATTAAAACGTTTAATTTTACCTTTATAAATCCATTTGGTGGCGAAAGACCTTATGTTTACACACTCTTTCAGAGGCAATAATCTGATTTATATCATGTATAAAAATAAAAACTAGTGATTACTTTTAGCCACAGAAAAAAAGACTAATAGAGAATTTTAACTTTAAAAAACCAAAAATATGGTATCAAAAATTATAGAACAGGCACTAAATAATCAAATCAAAATAGAAGCAGAATCTGCTCAAATTTATTTAGCCATGGCCTGTTGGGCAGAAGTTAAAGGCCTGGAAGGCATTGCTAATTTTATGTACACACAATCTCAAGAGGAAAGAGACCACATGTTAAAGCTTATTAAGTTTGTTAATGAACGCGGTGGACATGCTAAAATTTCTCAACTTGCAGAACCTAAAATAGATTTTGAAACTATTAAAAACATGTTTGAACTGCTCTTAAAACACGAAATTTTTGTATCTACAAGCATCAATGATTTGGTGGATATAACCCTGAAAGAAAAAGATTATGCAACACATAATTTTTTACAGTGGTACGTTTCTGAACAAATAGAAGAAGAAGCGGTAGCCAGAACCATTTTAGATAAAATTAATCTTATTGGTGATGACAAAGGTGGTCTTTATTTGTTTGATAGAGATATTCAACAATTAACCGTTGTAAGTGCAGTGTCTCCACAAGGAGGTATTTAATCTTTAATTTTAAGTTGATTTTGGGCAAAAAAAAGGACAAAAAAGCAATCAAAAAGTTAAAAGCGCAAGGTGTTATCATTCCTGATAAAACCAAAAAAGAGTGCTGCAAAAAATACAAAAAGAATAAAGAACATCGATGTGAAAAATGCCCTTGTTTCGATTTGATTAAAAAAGTAGCCTAAGAATGTTTAAAAATAAACTGAAAAGCTAGATACTTTTCTAACTTGCAGTTCATTTAATTTTTTGTCCATGCATCTCATACATTTTATAGCTAATCAAACGCAGTTTCCTGAAAGTTCTATTAAAAATACAGTTCAATTATTAAATGAAGATTGCACCATTCCCTTTATTGCCAGGTATCGTAAAGAGCGTACCGGTAATTTAGATGAGGTTCAAATTGGAGATATTGTAAAATATAAAGAACAATTTGAAGTCTTGGAAAAACGCAAAACAACGATACTAAAAGCCTTAGAAGAACAAAACGTTTTAACCGCTGAATTAAAACAAAAAGTTGAATCGGCTCAAGATATTACAACCCTTGAAGATTTGTACTTACCCTTCAAAAAAAGCAGAAAAACCAAAGCTGAAACAGCAAGAAAGAATGGCTTGGAACCTTTGGCAAAAATCATCATGAGCCAAAACGCCAAGGACCTAGAATCAATCGCTTTTAAATACTTAAAAGGAGACATAACTTTTGTTGAAGATGCTTTAGAAGGTGCTAGACATATTATAGCCGAGTGGATTAATGAACGTACAGATATCAGGAACACCATACGATTTCAGTTAGAACGCTTCGCAATGATCTCAACTAAAGTTGTTAAAGTTAAAGCAGATGACGAGAATGCTCAAAAGTTCAGGGATTATTTTGATTGGGAAGAATCATTAAACAGAATACCATCGCACCGGTTGTTAGCCATTTTAAGAGCAGAGAAAGAAGGTTATATTAAATTTAAAATTGAAATTGATAACGAAAAAGCGTTATCAAAAATTGAAGACAGAGTTATTCAATCTTACCATAACTATCGGAATGCTTGTACAGAGCATATTAAATTAGCTATTCAAGACGCTTATAAACGACTATTATTGCCTTCTTTATCAAATGAAGCCCTTCAAAAGGTTAAAGAAAAGGCCGACGAATCAGCAATTCATGTCTTTGCAAAAAACTTAAAACAACTTTTGTTAGGTTCACCTATAGGAGAAAAACGAGTGTTGGCCATTGACCCAGGGTTTAGAACGGGTTGTAAAGTGGTCTGTTTAGATGCTCAGGGACAATTAAAATATAACGAAACCATTTATCCTCATCCACCAAAAAGTGATGCTATTGGTGCCATGAAAAAATTGACTTCATTAGCTGATGCCTATAAAATTGAAGCCATTGCTATTGGAAACGGAACGGCTTCACGCGAAACGGAAGCATTAATAAGAAAAATTCGTTTTAAAAATGATATTCAGGTATTTGTAGTCAGTGAAGCTGGTGCCAGTATTTATTCAGCGTCAAAAATAGCCAGAGAAGAATTTCCTGATTTCGATGTTACGGTCAGGGGTTCGGTATCTATAGGCAGGCGTTTGCAAGACCCATTGGCAGAATTGGTTAAAATTGATGCCAAATCCATTGGTGTTGGTCAGTATCAACATGATGTCGATCAAACCAAACTTCAAAAATCATTGGATATGGTGGTAGAAAACTGTGTGAACGCTGTAGGAGTTAATATTAATACGGCTAGTAAATCACTACTGAGTTATGTCTCAGGAATTGGTCCAAAACTTGCTGAAAACATTTTTGATTATAGACAGGAACATGGCGTTTTTTCTTCTAGAAATGATATTAAAAATGTACCGCGTTTAGGAGGAAAAGCTTTTGAACAAGGCGCTGCTTTTTTAAGAATAAAAGAAGCCAAAAACCCATTAGATGATTCTGCAGTTCATCCAGAAAGTTATGCTATTGTTGAAAAAATGGCTAACGATTTAGGAAAAAATGTATCCAATTTAATTGGGAACGAAACCTTGCTTAAAAAAATAAATCTTCAAAAATATTGTACAGAATCTGTTGGGTTGCTAACACTCCAGGATATTGTTAAAGAACTTGAAAAACCTGGATTGGATATTCGTGAGCAAGCCAAAGTATTTACTTTTAATCAGAATATTAAAACCATAAATGATTTACGTGAAGGTCAATTGCTTCCGGGAATTGTCAATAACATCACTAATTTTGGTTGTTTTGTTGATATTGGTATCAAAGAAAGCGGACTTATTCATGTTTCAAATTTAGCCGATACTTTTGTAAGTGATGTCAATGAACATGTAAGTTTACATCAACAAATAATTGTAAAAGTGTTAGAAGTCGATATACCTAGAAAGCGTATTCAATTACAATTACATAAATAAAAAAAAGAGAACCATTTGGTTCGCTTTTTTTTATAACTAAAAGTATTGCTTATGAAGCTAATTTAGTGATTGATTGTTTTGGAATGGCATTTAAAATTAGTTTATGCCATTTTTCAATTCTTTGTATTTCAAAATCTTCAATTAAATCCTCATCAATATTGAAAAATTGAATTGTTAAATTTTTAATTATTGATGATTTATAAATTAACTCTAAAGAGAGACTATTTAATATTAAAAGATTATCTCTACTGTAATTTTTAATAATATTACATTGTTTTAAATCTTCTAAATTAATATTGTTAATAAGGGTTTTATCCTTGTTTAAGTTTATATAAGTCAATATTTTATTATTGTTACTTATACCAATAAAATTTTTACGCCATATTTCTTTTACGCTATAAATTATGCCGTTATCTTTTATTAAAGAAGCAAACTGCTTTTTCGTGTTAGATGTATTGTTTGTGCCATTATAAATAAATAATAAAAAGGGAAGAAATACGCTTAATATTAAAATGGTCGAAATAAATACTATTGAAATTTTCATCTTGTATATTTTTAAAATTAATTTTTATTGAATTGGTAAAACCCTCAAATAATCATTTAAAATGACGGAGTTTTATGGATAAATACAGTAAAAACTAAAGTTTACAAGAAGGAATGAAACGGGAATATTATTTTGTGAATCGTTAAATTTAATTCTAAGAAATCGCATATTTTTAAATAACGAGAATTGTTTTCAAAAAGTACTTTATTTAAAGGCTTAAACGATTCTAAATAATTTATCTGATTTTGCTTTTTTAGTTTATCAAAACTTAAAAACTCTACTAAAGAATTATTGGTTGAGATAGCGCTTGTATTAATTGAATGATCAATTTTAATATCATGCGAATGATTAGCAGGTTTATATGCTAAGCTGCTTTCTGTTTTAAACAGAAATAGAGAAAAGAAGCTTAACGCAACCGTAAAAAGTAAACTGTTAATCTTTAGCATTTAGCGTAAAATTATATTTGTAAATGTATAGATAAAGAATGTTAAAATAAATATAAATTTCAATCCTTTTTTTTGATAGAAATTACGCTACATTTATAAACTTTTTTAAGCTTTTAAAAATGGAATTGGTCATTGGATATTTAGGTTTTTTAATTTCTGTATATGCAGTGATAGCTAATGATGTTATTCAAACTCTTGGTACATTTATAGCCTCTAATCATAAAACTAAATGGTATTTTTTATGGTTTTTTGCTGCGGGGATTTTAACCATAACAGTTTATTACGGGTGGTTTTCAAATTATGGTGATGTAACTTATGGAAGGCTTAGCAACATTCCATTACCTGATGAAATTCACTGGTGGTATTTGTTGGCTCCAATAACGTTATTAATTATTACTCGGTTCGGAATACCTGTAAGTACCACTTTTATGATTTTAAGTGTTTTTTCATCGAGTATAGTTATTGAAAAAATGATTTTAAAATCGGTTTATGGATATGCTTTAGCTTTTATTTTTTCAATTTTAATTTACTTTTTTGTCTCTAAAAAATTTGAGTCAAAGATTTCTCTCGATAAATTAGATAAGCATAAAAGAAAACATTATTGGCTAGTTGCGCAATGGTTTTCTACTGGGTTTTTATGGTCGCAATGGCTTATTCAAGATTTTGCTAATATTTTTGTCTTTTTACCAAGAAAACTTTCAGGTTATGAATTGTTATTTTCTTTAAGTTTAATTCTTGTTGTAATGGCTTATATTTTTAAAAGCAAAGGAGGGAAAATACAAGAAATAGTAAACCTAAAAGCCAATACGCGTAATATACGTTCAGCCACAATAATAGATTTTATTTATGGGATTTTCCTATTCGTTTTTGGAAACTTAAATCAGATTCCTATGAGTACAACTTGGGTTTTTATAGGTATTCTTGCTGGTAGAGAATTAGCTATAACGTATTTGTTAAACAAAAAAAATATTAAATATACCTACATTATTATAGCTAAAGATTTGGGTAAAGTTAACATAGGGTTAATAGTTAGTGTGGTAATAGCTTTCTTTATTCAATTTTTAAAAGGTTAACCACTTTAAACTATTATTGATTCATGTGTTTTATTTCATGTATAAAGGTTTCTAAATCAACACCATTGCTTACTAACGTTAAAGCCTTGTCAACAATATATTTTACATTAACGGCATGAAACCCTAAACCAACCCCAATTTTATTTAAAAGTTTGTGTTCAGAATCTCCATGAATCTGATCAACATGCACCATTCTAACCAAATCATATAAACGCTCTAAACGAAGGTCGTACTCAATGGGTGGATTAATAGGATGCGATTGATAGTCTTTTAAAATAGTTTTATAAACAGACTCTTCAATACCCAAATTACGAGCCAAACGGTCTAAAAACGCTTTTTCATCGGCAGTTATTACACCATCATCCATGGCTACTCTTACTATGGATGCAAAATGATCTTCATTTCTTTGTTTAAATCCGCTATCAAATAAATCTGAAATTGACATATCTTTTTTTTAGTGCTGCAAATATATATAAACTAAAAGGCTATTTAAAAATAAATTCTTTTTTTTTAGAAATTCATTTTTGAATGCAAAGCAAGCTTTTTTAAACGCTTCAATTTAACAAAAAACTTAATTTTTTGTTTAAGTTTTTTGAGTTGTTTACATATAAAAATAATAAATCTAAATTCAAAAATTGTAATTCTTAAACTATATTTGCACCTTTAATATACCAAAACAAAAAAACAAGGTGTATAAACTAAAATAGTTGAGTAAAACAGTATTGTTACAAGCTTATGAAAGGGTTTTGCAAACGCAAAATCTTCAAACAGCTATTTCCAAAACAGAAAGTAAAACTCATTTAAAGGGTTTAGTAGGATCTTCATTTTCATTCGTTATATCTAATGTTTTTAAGCAGTCAGAAAAACCCATTTTAATAGTTTTTAACGACAAAGAAGAAGCCGCTTTTTATTTAAATGATTTAGAGCAGTTGTGTGGCGATAAAGACGTGTTCTTCTACCCAGGAAGTTACCGCAGACCATATCAAATTGAAGAAACAGATAATGCCAATGTGCTTTTGCGCGCAGAGGTTTTAAACCGAATAAATTCCAGAAAAAAACCAGCTATTATAGTCACGTATCCTGATGCTCTTTTTGAAAAAGTAGTTACCAGAAAAGAATTGGACCGCAACACTTTAAAAATCATCATTGGCGATAAACTTTCTATTGATTTTGTAAACGAAGCACTTTTTGAATATCAGTTTAAACGTGTTGATTTTGTTACAGAACCAGGGGAGTTTTCAGTTCGTGGTGGTATTGTAGATGTGTTCTCGTTTTCGCATGATGTACCTTACAGATTGGAGTTCTTTGGCGATGAGGTTGATAGTATTAGAACCTTTGATGTTGAAACGCAATTATCTATTGAACAAATAAAAAAAATTAATATCATTCCTAATGTTGAGAATAAGTTTTTAGACGAAAAGAGAGAGAGTTTTTTAAAGTATATGGCGCAAAAAACTGTGGTTTGTATAAAAAATACCGATTTAACCTTTTCTAGAATTGATGATTTTTTTACAAAAGCCGAAGAGGCCTTTAAAACAGTATCATCAAATCTTAAACATGCAGAGCCCCATGAGTTGTTTTGTAATTCGGCCTTACTAAAAAGGCAATTATTAGACTTTTCAATTATTGAATTTGGCATAACGGCTTTTTTTAAAAACAACGTCATTGCAAATCCAGATAGCTATCGGGAAAAGCAATCTATTTCACAAGAAGAGATTGCTTCGTCTAAAACTCCTAGCAATGACGAAATAATTTTCAATACAACTCCACAACCTTCTTTCAACAAACAATTTAATTTATTAATTGAAGATTTAAACTTAAACTACGATAAAGGGTATACTAATTATATAGTTTGCGTCAGTGAGCAGCAAGCAAAACGTTTCCATGATATTTTTGAAGATTCTAATTTACAGGTCAAACCCTATAAAACCATTGTGCTTTCTCTGCATCAAGGTTTTGTAGATCATGATAACAAGTTGGTTTGTTATACAGACCATCAAATTTTTGAACGCTATCATAAATTTCAAGTAAAAAACGGCTATGCCAAAAAGCAAGCTATTACTTTAAAAGAACTCACAAATCTTGAAATTGGAGATTATGTTACCCATATTGACCATGGCATTGGTCGTTTTGGTGGTTTGCAAAAAATTGATGTTGAAGGCAAAAAACAAGAAGCTATCAAATTAATTTATGGCGAGCGCGATATTTTGTATTTAAGTATTCATTCATTACACAAAATAACCAAGTTTAATGGCAAAGATGGCAAACCACCAAAAATCTATAAATTAGGTAGTAATGCTTGGAAAGTTCTTAAGCAAAAAACTAAAAGTAGGGTTAAGGAAATTGCATTTAATTTAATACAACTTTACGCCAAGCGAAAAACTGAAAAAGGCTATCAGTATAATCCAGATAGTTACATGCAGTTGGAATTAGAATCTTCATTTTTATATGAAGATACTCCAGATCAAATAACTGCCACGGCAGATATTAAAGCGGATATGGAAAGCGAAAGGCCAATGGACAGATTGGTTTGTGGCGATGTAGGTTTTGGAAAAACCGAAGTAGCTATCAGAGCTGCTTTTAAAGCCGTTGATAACGGTAAACAAGTAGCGGTTTTGGTGCCAACAACCATTCTTGCGTATCAACATTCCAGGACGTTTACTGAGCGATTAAAGGATTTTCCTGTGACGGTAGATTACTTAAATAGATTTAGAACGACAAAGGAAAAAAGAGAAACGCTTGAAAACCTAGAAAAGGGCAAAGTAGATATCATTATTGGAACCCATCAATTAGTCAATCAAAACGTAAAATTTAAAGATCTAGGATTGCTTATTGTTGATGAAGAGCAAAAGTTTGGTGTGGCCGTTAAAGAAAAACTAAAAACCTTAAAAGAAAATGTGGATGTACTGACGCTTACAGCTACTCCAATTCCAAGAACCCTACAGTTTAGTTTAATGGCAGCAAGAGATTTATCTGTTATTACTACGCCTCCACCAAACCGCTATCCTATTGAAAGCCATGTCATTCGTTTTAATGAAGAAATTATTCGAGATGCCGTTAGTTATGAAATTGAACGTGGCGGACAAATATTTTTCATTCACAACCGAATAGAAAATATTAAAGAAGTTGCAGGAATGATTCAACGTTTGGTACCCGATGCAAAAATTGGGGTTGGTCACGGACAGTTAGATGGTAAAAAGCTAGAAGAATTAATGCTAGCCTTTATGAATGGTGCTTTTGATGTGTTGGTAAGTACTACCATTGTTGAAAGCGGACTTGACGTACCCAATGCAAATACTATTTTTATAAATAATGCCAACAATTTTGGTTTAAGTGACTTACATCAAATGCGAGGTCGAGTAGGTAGAAGTAATAAAAAAGCATTTTGTTATTTCATCACTCCAGAATATTCAGCCATGACTGATGATGCCAGAAAACGTATCACTGCTTTAGAACAGTTTACCGAACTTGGTAGCGGATTTAACATAGCCATGAAAGATTTAGAGATTCGTGGTGCAGGTGATTTGTTAGGCGGCGAACAAAGCGGCTTTATCAATGAAATTGGCTTTGATACCTATCAAAAAATCTTGCAAGAAGCTATAGAAGAGTTAAAAGAAAATGAGTTTAAAGACTTGTATGAAGATGCTTCAGAAGACAAAGAGTATGTAAAAGATGTGACCATAGACTCTGATTTTGAATTATTGTTCCCTGATGATTATGTAAACAACATCACAGAACGTTTAAATCTTTATACGCAACTTAATAATATTAAATCAGAAGATGAACTAAAAACTTTTGAATCACAACTCATAGATCGTTTTGGAGAATTGCCTGTTCAAGTTTCAGATTTATTAAATAGTGTTCGCGTTAAATGGATTGCCAGCAAAATTGGTTTTGAAAAACTAGTCATGAAACATGGTAAACTTGTTGGATATTTTATTAGTGATCAGCAAAGTAATTTTTATCAAAGTAAATGGTTCACCAAAGTATTGCAATTTGTTCAGACAAATCCTAATATTTGTAAAATGAAAGAAACTCAAACACGTAATGGTTTACGTTTATTACTTACTTTTGAATCTATTAAATCTGTTAAGCAAGCTTTAACAAAGTTGGAGCCTATTGTGACTTAATTATTTCCAACAATTAAATATATTGTCATCATGTTAAAACGAGTTATTTTTTTAGTTTTTTTATTGCCAAGCTTCCTTTTTTCTCAGCATACTATTAAAGGAACTTTCACCAATGCTAAGGATTATAAATATGCGTTGCTATATAAAATTTTACCGCTTTCAACTTCATATATAGGAAATGCTGAGATTAATGCAGATGGAACATTTCTTTTAAATTTAGACGAATCTGTTTCTGCCGGCATGTATAAAATTGTGTATGCCATGCCAAAAGAAGACTATAATTTTGATGTTATTTACAATGCCAAAGAAGATATTGAATTCACCTTTGATGCCGAAAAAGGAATAACCTATCAAGAATCTATTGAAAATAAATTGGTAACAGGTTATACTAGCAGTATGTCTATGATAAGCCAAAGTATTGGAAATTTTTTCAGACAGCAAAGTAAAGACACATTAGCATTAATGGCTATTTTTAAAACCCAACGAGAAACTCAAAAAAGTTTTGAAGAAGCCGCAAAAGGGACTATTGCTTTAGAATTTATTAAAGCTAACGAACCATATATTCCAGAAACGGTTGAAGATTTAGAAACCTATATTAACAATCTGGAAATTCATTTTTTTGACCATGTAGATTTTAATAACATAACACTTCAAAGTTCAGATTTTTTAGTGGAACGCATGTATAACTATGTTCTTGGAATGGGTAAAGACACTCCAGATATTAGTGCTAATTATAAAAAAAACATTGATGATTTTTGTTTGGCAATGAACAATGCGCCTTTAACCATTAAAAGCAGTTTGCTACTTCAATTGTGGCAAAGTATGGCAGATTCAGATTTTGAAAGTGTTGCTAATTACATTACAGACACCTATTTAATTAATGTTGCAAAAGCTTTAAATGATCAAGTACTAATAGATGGTTTAATACAATTTAAAAACACATCAAAAGAAAGTAAAGCACCAGATTTTTATTTAGATAATCCAAAAAATCAAAAAAAATTAAGTGATTTAAACGGTTCAGAATATTATGTTTTAGTCTTTTGGAGTAGTAGCTGCTCACATTGCTTAAATGAAATACCACAATTAAGGGCTTTTAAAGAAACATTAAAAGAAGGCAAGCTTAAAGTCGTGGCCATTGGATTAGAAGATGACGATAAAAATTGGACCGTAAAAATTAAAGAGTTCCCAGATTTTATTCATGTTTTAGGCTTGGGTAAATGGGATAACGAAATAGGAAATATGTATGATATTAAAGCAACGCCAACCTATTTTGTGTTAGATAAAAACAAACGTATTGTTGCAAAACCAAAAGATATTGAAGCCTTAAAAAGTTTCTTTAATTAATAAGGTTTCAATTTTTAAAAATGATAAAATGCATTTTCTAAATGCTCAATATGATAATGAGAGCCTTGTTTTACAATGGCAATAATGTCAAACCTTACTTCAACTTCTAAACCATTAACAGTAACATATTCATCAACCGCTTTTACAAGGCGTTGTATTTGTTTGGGTTTAACAAAATCTTGTGGATTACCAAAATCAATCGTTGAGCGTGTTTTAACTTCAATAATGGCTAAAACATCTTTAATTTTGGCAATAATATCTACTTCTGCTTTATCAAATCTATAATTGCGTTCCATAATCTCATAACCATTCTTCAAAAGAAAATCAACAGCCAATTGTTCGCCTTTTTTACCAAGTTCATTGTGGTTTGCCATGTTGCTAAAGTATTAATATTATTTTATTATAAGAAAATTCTCTTTAGTTGCTGCGAAATGAATAAAATTAAAAGTTATATTTGAGTAAGAAACATTTCTTATGGAAGAACGTCAAAGGTTAATACTATTAAATAAGGCAAAGGAGTTTTTTAAAAATGAAATTGTAGAAGCACACATTACAATAGGATGCAAGAAAGCAAGTCAATTAAAAAATTATAATGTTAATCCTTTTTTATTTAAGTATTTAGCCAATTTTCTTAAAGGCAATGATAATGCAAGAAGTATTGCAGAAGCGCTTGTTTTGCCTAGGGTTTTAGGAAGTTCTATTAACACCTCTTTTGGAATGAGAATTCAAAAGTTAATTAGTGAGCTTTTTGAAGGATTTGGTTCAACAACACCAGGAATTGATATTGAGTTTATCGATGCTATAGATGGAAGAAAAAAATATTGCCAATTAAAATCCGGGCCAAATACTATTAATTTTGACGATGTTAAAACAATTTTTGACCATTTTTCTGGAATAATTAATATAGCAAGAACCAACAATTTGAATATTGGTGTAAATGATATGATTGTAGGAGTTATTTATGGAGAAACATCAGAGTTAAGTTCTCATTATAAAAGAATCAACGAAAAATACCCTGTTCTTGTAGGTAAAGATTTTTGGCATAGATTGACAGGTAAAGAAGATTTTTATTTTGATTTAATTAACGCTGTTGGTGAAGTTGCTTTAGAAGTTGATGGAACAAAAATTTTGAATCAAACCATTGAAGCACTTTCTAAAGAAATTGAGGCCAAATTTTCTTGATTTATTTCATCGTATTCATTTAAAAATTTTATTAAAGAATAACCTATTTCTTTGGCTAAATTTACTGGAACAGCATTTCCAATCTGTTTGTACTGTTGCGAAATAGAACCGTCAAATGCCCAATTATCTGGAAATGTTTGTATTCTAGCATATTCTCTAACAGTAAAAGGACGTGTTTCTTCTGGGTGACAACGTTCTGTTTGTTTTTGTGCAGGGCTGCAAGTTAAAGTCAAACAAGGTTCATCCCAACCAATACGTCTGGCCATTCCTGTTTTTCCACCGCCTAAATAAAAGCTTTTTTGCATGTATTCTTTTTGAATATCTAGAGGTAAATCTCTCCAATATCCTTTTTGTGGAACTAACTTAAGAACGTCTCTTTTATGTTTTGGATATTTAGATCCACTGGATTTTGGGACATCGCATTCAAATAATTCACCTTTTTTAAGAGCATCGCTTAAATGGTAGACATTATCATATGGAAGTGGGTATTTGTATTGTAAATCAATATCTTTTCTTACTCCAATTAAAATGAGTCTTTCTCTTTTTTGTGGGACTTTAAAGTTTACAGCCTTTAAAACTTGAACAGGCGTTACTACGTTATAACCAATTTCATCTAATACAGAAATCATACCTTCAAGAGTTCTGCCTTTTTCATGGCTCAATAAACCTTTTACATTTTCTCCCAGACAAATTTTAGGCTTTACCTCATTAACAACTCTTGCAAATTCATAGAAAAGAGTTCCTCTTGTGTCGTTTAAACCTAGTTTTTTTCCTGCGTAACTAAAGGCTTGACATGGAAATCCACCGGTCACAACATCTACTTTATTTTCATAATTTGAAAAATTATAATTTTTTATATCACCTTCTAAGACATTCCAATGAGGTCTATTTTGCCGTAATGTATTGCAAGCCCACTTATCTATTTCATTTAAAGCAACGCATTTTAAACCTGCTTTTTCCAAGCCTAAACCCAATCCGCCAGCGCCTGCAAAAAGTTCTAAAACGGAATATTCTTTATTGGGGCTAACTTGGTTGCCTAGAAATTTAGGCCCATTTATATATTCATTAAACCTAGGAAATAATACCAGTTGTTCTTTTCTATATATTCTATAATCACTCATAGGTTCACGAGCTGCTAGAAGTTTACCTGAACTGTCCCAACGCCTTAAGGTTTCTGTACTTTTTTCAAGTATCTCTGACACTTCAGAAATAGAATAATAATCTTTTATAACCATATTACACAACATTACACATGGTTATAAAAATAGATATAATTATTTTATTAAAATGATTTTTTTTGATTTTATTAAAATTTTATATTATTAATTTTTAGTCATATCTAAAAAAATATTTACCCATACAAAATTTTAAGTATCTTTGAGTTTTATTTTGAAACTTGTGGTCACATTATCTGAAGAAAATTATTTGAAAGCTATTTATCATTTAGGAAAGCAAGGCGTGAATGCGGTAAGCACCAATGCCATTGCCGAAAAAATGGATACCAAAGCGTCTTCGGTAACGGATATGATTAAAAAACTAGCAGAAAAAAACTTGGTGAATTACATTAAATATCAAGGGGTTAGTTTAACTAAAGAAGGACGATTAACAGCCGCTTCTGTGGTTAGAAAACATCGTTTATGGGAAGTGTTTCTAGTTGAAAAACTTCATTTTTCTTGGGATGAAGTTCATGAGGTTGCTGAGCAATTAGAGCACATTCAATCTAAGAAACTCATCAACGAATTGGATGTTTTTTTAGATTATCCAACGCACGATCCACATGGAGATCCCATTCCCGATAAAGATGGAAATATAAGTAAAACAGACAAGATTATCCTGTCGCAATTGCAAGTTAGCGAGCGTTGTATGTGTGTTGGAGCGAATGATTCCTCGGCCGATTTTTTAAAGTATTTGGACAAACACCACATAGCTTTGGGAACACAAATTCAAATTATTTCAAAAGAACCTTTTGATGAATCCATGACCATTAAAGTTGGCGATGTGGCTATTAATATTTCAAAAGTAGTATCTAACAATATTTATGTAAAATCGCAAACCTTATGATAGATAACATTATTAGTTATTTTGAATCTATTGACCCCATTTTAGGGGCTTTATACGCATCTTTATTCACATGGATTGTGACGGCCTTGGGTGCTTCTTTGGTTTTTTTAGTTAAAGGGATGAATCGCGCCTTTTTTGATGGTATGCTAGGATTTACGGGTGGTGTTATGGTGGCAGCGAGTTTTTGGAGCTTGTTGGCGCCTGGTATAGCTATGAGTCCGGGTGAAGGTTTTGTTAAAGTAATTCCAGCCGCTGCTGGTTTTGCAATGGGTGCTTTTTTTATCTTCGGATTGGATAAAATACTTCCTCACTTACATATTAATTTCAAAGAATCTGAAAAAGAAGGTGTTAAAAGTCCGTGGCACAGAACAACCTTACTTGTTTTAGCTATTGCGCTTCACAACATTCCAGAAGGGTTGGCGGTCGGCGTGTTGTTCGGTGGTGTTGCCGCAGGCATTCCAGAAGCAACGATTGGTGGCGCTATTGCTCTAGCTATTGGTATTGGGATTCAAAATTTTCCTGAAGGTTTGGCGGTTTCCATGCCGTTACGTCGTCAAGGTGTGAGTAAATTCAAAAGTTTTTGGTATGGACAATTATCAGCTATTGTAGAGCCCATTGCGGCGGTTATTGGTGCTGTTGCGGTCACTTTTTTTATTCCTATTTTACCTTACGCTTTAGCTTTCGCTGCTGGAGCCATGATTTTTGTGGTGGTTGAAGAAGTGATTCCTGAAACGCAGCGAGACAAATATACCGATTTATCAACCCTTGGATTTATTGGCGGTTTTATTGTTATGATGACTTTGGATGTGGCTTTGGGTTGATTTATTTCAACGTATATCGCAATCCGAAAAACAAACGCCTGCCTTGATTTGGTGCATAAACGTAGGATGGGTCAAAGGTTAATGCATACGGATTTTCTGCTGTTGCCACTGCATTTCCATTAGTATCAAATGTTACATTTTTATCAAATGGATCATTAGCTCTGGCGATAATAAATGGATTACCTCGGTTTGGTGTCCAATTGAGCAGATTTTTTAGACCTCCATAAACTTCAAAATGTTTCCAGCCATCAAAGGTTACTTGAATGTTTTGAATGCTCCACGTTGGAGAAAATGCTTGTCTTGGGTCTAATTCGCCCAACAAAGGCAAACGCATGGGGCCGTAAATATTTCCAGTATAGTCAAACGTTAAATGGTGCTTATAGTTTTTATAAGAAACCGCCCAAGTTCCTGAAAATTGTTCAGTCAAAATTTGTCGTGTGGTTACACCATTTTCGGTTTGAGACACATCTTGCAAGGTTGCACCAACTAAGAGTTTTATCCCATTTGAAAACGAGGCATCCATATTTAAACTCACTCCTTTAGTGATAGCCTGACCATTTAAATTATCATATATGATTTGATTCGGATTGGTATCATAATCAGGTAAAATAACATTATTAAAATAAGTCAACCACGTAGAAGCATCAAATGTGAATATCTGACCGTTTTTAGTATATAATTTTTTAAGAAAATTGACATTCACATTATACGAACGTTCAGGATTTAAGGCTTCGGCAATTACAACCTCTCTGGAGCCTGTTAGTGCAGCGTGTTCTTCGGTAAATAAATTAACAACCCGAAAACCTGTGCCTGCATTTACCCGAAAAACGGCATTATCCGTTGGTTTCCATTTATAAGCCAATCGAGGCGTAAAAATGGAACTGTGACGCTTATCATAATCCCAACGCGCACCCAAAAGCAAACTGTGGTTATTGCCTAAAGCCATTTCGTCTTGAATAAATATGGATGGAATTGTGACTTCATCAGCTGTTTGTGTTGCTGGCGTATTATCATTATAAAAATTATATCGTGCTGCCACTCCAAAAAGCATATCGTGATGGTTAACATTTTTATCCCAAGTTAATTGTCCAAAACCAATGCGCTGCTTTGCTAAATAAGGCACATTTCCATATACGGAATTTTGGTCGTGATCGGTATAAGACCATTGAACATGCATTTTTTCAAAAGTTGGTAATTGATAATTGCCTAGAATTTCAAAACGTTTGGTATAAATACTTTCACCATAGATTACACTTCCGCCACGAAACGATTTGTTCCATTGCATGTCGCCGCCCCAACGGTCTTCGTATATAAATCGTACGGCAATGGAAAACATTCTATGATTATCACGTTTGAAATCTATTTTTTGAAATATGGAAATGCGGTCTTGCAGCGTTACATCAGTAAAATTATCATTGTTTTTGTCTATTGGGTTGCTATAATTGAAATAATTTAATCCGAAAAGCATATGTGCTTTTGATCCTATTTTGGTTTTAAAACCCAAATCTGTATTAAGTTCGCCCCAACCAGATATGTAAGAATCTGCAAAAACACGAGGTGCATTTTCTGGCAATTTTGTAATGATATTGATCAATCCGCCAACAGCTTCACTGCCGTACAACGATGATGCTGGACCTTTAACAATTTCTATTTTTTCAATAAGTGAATTTGGAATACCGGATAAGCCATAAACGGTTGATATTCCACTCACAATAGGCATCCCGTCAATGAGCACCAAAGTATATGGACCTTCCAGACCATTGATATGAATATCGCCTGTATTGCACACATTACAATTGATTTGGGGTCGCACGCCGTTCACATTCTGCAAAGATTCAAATATATTAGGAGTCGGATTTTTTTTAAAAAATGCAGGTGAATAGACTTCAACAGGCACCGAACTATCCAAGCGTGACACAGCTTTTAATGTTCCAGTAATAACAATTTCATCCATCGATTCCGATTCTTGTAAATCGAAATTTATAGTTAAAGTTGAGTTTGAAATGGTAATTATTTGCTCTTGTGCTTTGAATCCTGTAAAAGAGGCAACTATTTTGTAATTCCCAGAAACTATATCAGTAAGAAGATAACGACCGTTTTCATCAGAAACGGTTCCTTTTGGTGTTCCTTTTAAATAAATATTGACAAAAGGTAAGGATTCACCATTGGACGTTACTTTTCCTTTAATGGTTTGAGCTTGAAGATTTGTTGAAATAAATAGTATTGCAAAAATAATTCTAAACAGCGTATTTTTTTGTAAATATAAATATATTTTTAGACAAGACTAAATATATATTTATATAAATAAAAAAATAGCTTTTTAAATGTTTCTAAAGCTATTAAATTTTTAATAAATAATTGTATTATTTTCTAATGGCAGCCACAATTATCGCCACAATTACTTGTGGATTTTGATTATTAAAATTTTTGCATGGTTAATATAAAGCTAATAACCATAAAATGATTAAAAACCATGTTTTTACCAGCTTAAAACATCAATGCCTTTGTTTGTATAGAACATATAATTAAATTTAAATTCTCTTTATGCCTTTCATAATCAATAATTTACTAATTTTAAGACTACACTGACTGTGATATGTACAAGATTTACAGCATATGTTTTATTTTATCAATTAATGTCATTTCTGCTCAAGACACTGAGAAAAGCATGATAGATACTGTTAGTGCCCAAATGATTTTAAAAAAGCTTGAAAAAGCTGACATCTTTTATAAAACCAATTTAGATAGTGCTTTGTTTTATATCAATGATGCGATTTTACTTTTAAATTCATATCAAGATCCAGATTTAAAGGCGAAAGCATTGCTCCATAAGTCAAAATATCTTCTATATAAAAAGGAATATAGCTCCATTTTTAACATATTGAAACCTAATTTAGATCATGCAAAGCTCATAAATTTGGAGTCTTTAGGCAGAACCTACAAAGACATAGGACATGCATACAAACAAGAATGGTTACCAGATAGCGCCTTGGTGTACTATATTAAAGCCTTAAAAACTTTTGAAAGAACAAAAAACAGCAGAGACATTTCCTTAACCTATTTGGCTATTGGTTTGGTGTATTCTAAAATAGGAAATAAAGCCATGTCAAAATCATTTTATGACAAATCTATTAAGTTCTCTACCAATAGCGAGATCATGAAATTGCATAAGGATCAATTAATCAATCGATCGGAGCCAATTTCAGAAAATGATGCCATAGAATTTTTACTAGACATTCTTAAAATTGCTGAAAGCAGAAATGATTCTAGACTGATGGCAATTACCTATTCTGATATCAAGAAAGAGTATTTCAGATTAAAACTATACAATAAAGCACTTGACATGGCTAAAAAGGAATTAGAGCTAAGAGCTTTGACTAAATTCAATTCCACTATTGCAAATACTCAATTTTTTATTGGAAACGTTTATGCTCTTCAAAACAAGCCAAACAAAGCCATTGAAACCTTTAACAAAGCACTGCCAAATGCATCTGATAGTTTAAAGCTTAGTATATATAATGGGTTAAAAAAAGCCTATTTGGAAACTTCAAGGTTAGACAAAGCCATTGAGGTTATGGATAAGTACAATTTACTTAAAGAGTCTATCAATGAGAAAAAAATTAAGGCATCGATTGCTGAGATTACGTCACGATATCAAGACGAGAAACAAAAACAGGAAATAGAAACTTTGAGCTTTCAAAATCAGGCACAAAACCAAAAAATATCCAACCAAAGACTTACTCTCATGAGTACAATTGTCCTTAGCTTTCTAATACTATTGCTTGGGTATTTTGGCTATAAAAACTATCAATCCAAACAAAACCTGAACTATACCCAACTAAACTTTAAATTGCTGCAAACACAATTAAATCCACATTTTATTTTTAATGCGCTAAATGAAATCAAGCTTAACCTTGACACCCAAAAAAGTGTAGAAGCGTCAGAGCATTTATCTGCGTATAGTAAGCTTATGCGATTGATCTTAGAGGGTTCCAATGAGGATTTTGTGAGCATTGAAGACGATGTAAGCCTTATCTCGAAGTATCTCCAGCTACAGCAACTGAACCATAATAATAGTTATGAATACCAAATTAAGGTAGATGATTCAATAGATATACATTTAATGCAAATTCCAACAATGCTAACCCAGCCCTTCGTTGAAAATGCCGTATTGCATGGTGTAAAAGAGATAAAAAATGGACGAATAGAGGTGTTTTATAGCTTGATGGATGATTTTATAAAAATCGATGTTTCAGACAATGGTAAAGGTCTTGATAGGAACAATAAACATTCTGGCAAAGAACTTCACAAATCTTTGGGCACTAAAATTATCCACCAGCGTATAAAAAACTATAATAAACTTTTTAATTATAAAATTGAAGTAAAAACTTTATCAAATAAAAGTACAGGAACAACTATCAGTATTGTAATTCCAGTAAAAATAAAGCACGTGTAATGGCTATTTCTTGTTTAATCATAGAAGATAATAAAGCTCAAAATGATTTGAATAAAGCAACTTTGTCTCAATATTTTCACAGAATTTCATTGATTCAACAAGCATTTAGTTTGGAAGAAGCTAAAAAAAAATTAAGCAGTTCAAGTTTTGACATTATTTTGGCGGATGTGCATTTAGGAGATGGGATTGTTTTTGACGCATTAAAATCATTAAATAACCTTGAGTTCAAACTTATTTTTACAACGTCTTATAGCGATTATGCCATTGAAGCCTTCAAGTTCAGTGCTCTCAGTTATTTGTTAAAACCTTATTCAAGAGAAGACTTGATTGAAGAAGTTACTAAAACAATTGCAATTATTCAACAAGAAAACTATTATAAACAAATAGAAGTTTTTTTTCACAACCTTCAATCAAAAGAAAAGTTAAAACGAATTGTTTTAAAAAATCATGACATGATACATGTGGTTGAAATTGATGATATTTATTATGCAAAAGCAGAAAATAATTACACACATTTTTTTTGCGAAGGAGAACGTAAGATCTTGGTGTCTAAATCACTCAAAACATTTGATGAACAACTTTCTGCTCAGAATTTTTTTAGATGCCATCATTCTTACCTTATAAACCTTAATAAAATCATGGCACTTCATAAATCTGCTGATGCTGTTTTATTGCAAAATGGAGCAACCGTTCCAATTGCTAGCAGTAAGAAAAAATGGTTGTATAAACTTATCGGTTAATTTTCAATGACCCTTAAAATAGCATTGTTTACGTATTAAAACACAACAACGGCTCATTCTATTCATTTTACATTTTTTAAGCTACTATCTTTAGGAGTAAACCAAAAATGTAAAGATTATGAAATCAAAAATTACTTTATTGTCATTACTTATTATGTTTCCATGCTTGATGAATTCTCAAGTCCAAATTGGGAATGATATTGATGGAGAAGCTGTTGGAGACGAATTTGGAAGAACGGTTTCTTTGTCATTTGATGGAAGCATTATTGCAGTTGGAGCTCCAGAAAATGATGGAGTTAATGGATCAAATTCTGGGCATGCAAGGGTATACCAAAACACTTCCAATAATTGGATACAAATTGGAGACGACATTGAAGGAGAGGCTGGGAGTGATTCTTTTGGATTTGCAATAAGTTTATCTTCTGACGGAACTATTTTAGCGGTTGGAGCTTACAGAAACGATAGTAATGGTACAGATTCAGGACATGTAAGGGTTTTTCAAAACTCTGGAGGTTCATGGGTGCAAATTGGGGCAGACATTAATGGAGAAGCTGCTTTTGATAGATTTGGCTATAGCGTAAGTTTATCCTCCGATGGCACTATTTTGGCAGTTGGAGCTCCATTTAACAATGGTGCTGCTGGATCAAATACAGGACATGTACGCATTTTTGAGAATAATTCAGGAACATGGACACAAATTGGAAGTGATATAGATGGAGAAGCTGCTAATGATCAATCTGGGTTTAGCCTAGATTTATCGTCCAATGGAACCATTGTGGCCATTGGTGCTCCTGATAATGATGGTGCAGGAAATGGTGCCGGTCATGTAAGGATTTTTCAGAATGTTTTGGGAACATGGACGCAAATAGGAAGTGATATTGATAGTAATGCAGGTGATATTGGTTTTGGAAACAGTGTAAGTTTATCTTCTAATGGAACTATTGTGGCTCTAGGCTCTCCAGATGCCGATGGTAATGGATCAAATACAGGTGTTACAAGAGTTTATCAGAATATTTCAAATACTTGGATACAAATTGGCTCTGATATAAGTGGAGAAGTTGCACAAGATGAATCGGGATATAAAGACGCAATTAGTTTATCATCAAACGGAAGCATTATAGCTATTGGAGCAAGGTTTAATGATGGTGCAAATGGCGCTGTTTCAGGCAATGTCCGCATTTTTAAAAATGTTTCAAATGCTTGGACACAAGTAGGCTCTGATATTGATGGGGAAGCTTCAAATGATCAATCTGGATACTGTGTAGATTTATCCTCAGATGGCACCATAGTTTCGGTAGGAGCACCATTTAATTCCAATGCAACAGGAGGAGGCCATGCAAGAGTATATGATTTATCGAATACCTTATCAATTCATGATATTGCTCCTAATAATCATACAGTAGCTTTTCCAAACCCAACGACTTCTATTTTTAATATTAAAGCCTACACCAAGATTGAGAGCATCACTGTATTCAATATAGTCGGTCAGGAAGTGACCCATCAACAAGGAAATGGTTCAAGAAGTTTAAATATTGACACTTCAAGCTTTAAATCTGGAACTTATTTTGTAAATATTCAGACAGCAAATTTTGAAAAGATTATTAAAATGATAAAAATTTAGGAGATAAATTAATGACAACCACAACCATCATCACAATTGTCTTTGGATTTTGATTTTTTAAAGAAGAATTTTTTAATCAAAAAAAGCAAAGCTATTGCTAAGGCAATAATAATTAGGCTATTTTGGATAAACGTATTCATGTAATTATTTTAACAATTGATAAGCAATTAAGGCAACAATATAAGCAAAACTACTCATGATAATGAGTTGTAATGTCGGCCATTTCCACGAGTTGGTTTCGCGTTTTACAACGGCTAATGTACTCATACATTGCATGGCAAAGGCATAAAAAAGAAGTAATGAAATTCCAGAGGCAAAGTTAAAGAGTGGCCCGCCAAGAATGGGGTTTACTTCAGCAGACATTCGGTTTTTTATGGTGGCTTCATCATCATTTCCTACACTATAAATAGTTGCTAACGTACCTACAAATACTTCGCGAGCTGCAAAACTGCTAACAATGGCGATACCGATTTTCCAATCATAACCTAAAGGTCTGATGGCAGGTTCAATAGCTCGACCTGTTATTCCAATATAAGAATGTTCTAATTTGTGAGAAGCAATGTGCTGGTTGATGTCTTCTTCTGATAATGGTTGCGAAGCATATTTTGTTTTAATAATAGTTTCGGCATTATTAAAATCATCACCTGGCCCATAAGATGCTAAAAACCATAGCACAATAGAGATAGCTAAGATTATTTTTCCAGCGCCAAAGACAAACGACTTTGTTTTTTCTAAAACGGTAAGCGTCACGTTTTTTAATAATGGTAATTTGTAATTGGGCATTTCAACCACAAAAAACGTTTTACTTCTTATTTTTAAAACCCTATTAAGTATGTAGGCTGATAATACCGCTGCGCCAAAACCAATAAGATATAAAAACATAAGCGTTAAGGCCTGATAGCCAAGCCCAATAAAACGACCTTCGGGAATTACTAAAGAAATAATGATTAAATAAACAGGTAACCTGGCGGAACAAGTTATAAAAGGCGTTACTAAAATAGTGATTAAACGTTCTTTCCAGTTTTCAATATTTCTGGTAGCCATAATAGCAGGAATGGCGCAAGCTGTTCCTGAAATTAAAGGCACAATACTTTTTCCACTAAGGCCAAAACGGCGCATAATCCTATCCATTAAAAATACCACACGACTCATATACCCACTTTCCTCAAGAACTGAAATAAATAAAAATAAAAAGGCTATTTGTGGAATAAAAATAATAATGCCGCCAAGACCTGGTATGATGCCTTCAGCCAATAAATTGGTAAAAGCACCGCTAGGCAATTGGTTTTTTGTCCATTCGCTAAAAGAAGCAAAAGCGCTATCAATAAAGTCCATTGGAACACTAGACCAATCGTAAATAGCTTGAAAAATGGTTAATAAAATGACAAAAAATATAGCATAACCCCATATTTTATGAGTGATGATTCTATCAAACTTCATTCTTAAATCTTTGGCATTGGCAACATCAATGGTTTGCCCTTTTTTAAGAACATCGTTTATAAATTGATACCTTTTTATGGTTTCCTTTTGCTGTAATCGTTTTAAATCGCTCTTTGATTTGGTTTTAAAATTTGCAACGGCATCAATTTCGTTTCTATCGGTTTTACCAAAGTTAACGTCTTGTGTTATAACCAGCCAGAGCTTATAAATAAGTTGATTTGGGAATGCGGTTTTTAAATTTTCAAAATAATCTTTATCAATTTCAGTGATGTCAACACAATGACTTATTGAAAGATCTTTATAATTTGAAATTAAGTATTTAAGACTATCAATTCCTTGTTTTTTTCGTGTACTGACTAAAGCAATTTTTGTTTTTAAATGTGTTTCCAGATAGTCTAAATCAAGAGAAATACCTTTGTAATCCATCCTGTCCGCCATATTAATGACTAAAATAGTTGGAATTTCTAAATCTTTAATTTGGGTATAGAGTAGAAGATTTCGTTTTAAATTTTCTACATCACTAACTACCACCGCTAAATCAGGAAAGTCTTTATCATTTTTATTTAAAAGCAATTCAATAACCACGTTTTCATCAAGAGAAGAAGCGTTAAGGCTGTAAGTTCCGGGTAAATCTATAATATGGGCTTTCACACCTCTGGGCAGTTTACAAATGCCTTCTTTTTTTTCAACGGTAATACCAGGATAGTTCCCGACTTTTTGGTTTAATCCTGTTAAAGCGTTAAAAACTGAAGTTTTTCCAGTGTTAGGGTTGCCTATTAAAGCGACATTAATTTGCTTACTCATGTTCTATTCTTTTAATTAGAATATGAATAGCGGTTTCTTTTCTTATTGCCAAATGTGTCCCATTGATGTTTAAATACATGGGATCTTGAAAAGGTGCAACCTGAACTAGTTCTACATAATTCCCGGGCAAACATCCCATTTCTAAAAGTTTTAATGGAATATGAATGGATGAAACATCAGTAATTATGCAACGTTCTCAATTTCCCTTGCAACGGTCTTAATACTCAGGTATCAAAACCAAGAAAGTGCATATCCTCATGCACTAATTTTGAATTAACCGTTATAAATGACGGGAAGATAAAGTAGAAAACCCAAGAGGGAACACTCGCGGATAAAAATAGTTTGGTTGGTTATTTAGTTAAAAGATCGTTTAAAGCTTAGGCTTTAGGCGGTTTTTTTAGTTTTGTTTAACGGTTCGTGTATCTTGGAAAGTTGCGTAGCTTGTGTGTGAGGATTTTCCGAAGGAAAATCGGATGCAAACAAACAAGCAACTCACATTAGTTTAGCTAAAACCAGAAATTTTTTATATACGGCTTAGGCAACGTTTTTATTTTCGTAGTGTTTTATTGCGTTCAGCTCAGATTCTTTCGATTCTTTTTCCTCTTCAATGTCATAATCGTCTTGAAGTCCAAGCCAGAATTTGGCAGAATTTCCAAAATATTTGCTCAATCGTAATGCTGTGTCCGCTGTAATTCGGCGATTTCCTTTTATGATTTCGGAAATTCGAGTTTGCGGAATTTTTAAGTCCTTGGAAAGTCGGTATGCGGTGATTTCCAATGGCTCAAGAAATTCGTAATTCAAGATTTCTCCAGGATGTACATTTGCTAACTTTTCCATTTTTATATTTTTTAATGATAATCAATTATTTCCACTTCGCTTGCATTTCCTTTGTCCCAAATGAAAATGATCCTCCATTGTTTATTAATCCTAATGCTATAAAACTCGTTCAGTTTTCCAGTCAATTTTTCCAGTCGATTTGAAGGTGGAATTCGCAAATCCGAAATGTCTTGCGAGTTGTTTAACATTCTTAATTTCCGACGTCCAATGTTTTGAATTTCAACAGGCATTTTCTTAACTCGGAGTCCGTTCCAAATTTGTTCGGTCTCTTTCGAGCCAAAGGAAATAATCATGTTTTCGTTTTGCGTTACTAACGCCAAAGATAAGTAAAATATTTGAATTTACAACGGATTTTCTCAAATGTTGCCTAACTATTATGATATGAAATCGTTTTAATGTTTTATATCAGATGCTAAACGCAGTTAGTCAAATATTCTTACAAAAGCAAGTTTGATTATTTATAAAAATTCATTTCATCCAAATATTCCCAAACATGTTGTGGTAACATGGGTTGCACGTTTTTGCCGTCTTTAATGGCTTGGCGTATAAAGGTTGAAGATAGCTCCATAAGAGGCGCCTTAATAACATGAATTTTTTTGTGACCATCAAACGGAGTTTCAACTTTTTGTTCTGAAACTCTTGGATATACATAAATATCGTGGTTTGCCAGAATGAGCTTATAGTTTTTCCATTTATGAAAACTTTTTAAATTGTCTTCACCCATAATTAAAGCAAACTGGTGTTGCGGATATTTTTCCTGTAAATAGGCTAAGGTATTGATGGTGTAATTGGGCTGGGGTAAATTAAACTCAATATCGCTGGGTTTAAGCTTGGTATAATCTTGAGTGGCTCGGTACACCATTTCTAAACGCTGGTAATTATCCAGTAAGGTGCTTTTATTTTTAAACGGATTGTGTGGCGTTACCACAAACCAAACTTGGTCTAGAGGGCTATATTCAACCATGTGGTTGGCAATGACCAAATGACCAATGTGTATAGGATTAAACGAGCCAAAAAACAATCCTACTTTCATGGCAATTTTTTTAAGAGTTTACAAAGTTTCTCACCAAATCTTCAGCTTCAGAAAGAGCCTTTTCTAATTGATGGTTTTCAATAATAACATCAAATAAGGGAGCCGTTGCCAGTTCTGCAGAAGCCTTGGCAATACGCATATTTATTCTGTCTTCTGTTTCTGTTTTACGTTTTTTAAGTCTTATTTTAAGCTCATCAATGCTTGGTGGTTTTACAAAAACGGCTAGGGTTTCTTCAGGAAATTTACGTTTTATGCGCAAGCCTCCAGAAACATCAATATCAAAAATAACGTGCTTGCCATGAGCCCAGATGCGCTCAACTTCAGACTTTAAAGTGCCATAAAAATTGTCTCTATAAACTTCTTCCCATTCAAGGAATTCATCATTTTTAATTTTGGTTTTAAATTCTTTGGCAGACATAAAATAGTAATCTTTACCATGAACTTCTTCTCCTCGTTTTTCACGAGATGTTGCCGAAATAGAAAATTCTAAATTCAAGGCTTCTTGTTTTAGTAAATGCCTTACAATGGTTGTTTTTCCAGAGCCTGATGGTGCTGAAAACACAATAAGTTTGCCTTGTTTATTATCTTTTTTTATCACGAATACACTAATATTTTTTTCATTGAGAATTGCTGCTGAATACTGCTACTAAATACTGCATACTATTTAAAGCACATTCAATAATTGTTCTTTAATCTTTTCAAGCTCATCTTTCATTCGAACCACGAGTTGTTGCATGGGCGCATAGTTGCTTTTAGAGCCAATGGTATTAATTTCCCGCCCTATTTCTTGACTAATAAATCCTAGTTTTTTACCGTTTGAATCGTTGGAGTTTAAGGCTTCCATAAAATACTCTAAATGGTTTTTTAAACGCACTTTTTCTTCGGTAATGTCAAATTTTTCTATGTAGTAAACCAATTCTTGTTCAAAGCGGTTTTCATCATATTTTTCTTTTAACTCTTCAATGCCTTTGGTTAAACGCTCACGAACACCATCAATCCGATCTGGATCCATGGCAATGACTTTTTCAAGTAAATCATTAATAATACCAATGCGTTTTCTAAATTCTTCTTCAAGAACTTTTCCTTCATCTAATCTATAATGATTGATAAGCGTAATGGTAGATAAAATCTCATTTTCAATAGCCTGCCATTCGGTTTCATTAATTTCTTCACGAACGGTATTTAACGAATCTGGAAAGCGTACGGCCATTTTTAAAAGTTCAATCTCTTCGCCATCAACAACATTTCTTAATTGGTTGATGTATTGCTTCACAACAGGAGCGTTTATTTGGGTTGAGGTATCTTCGGCAGTCATTTCAACATATATGGAAAAATCTATTTTACCACGTTCTAATTTGTCTGCTAAAAGTTTTCTTATATCCAGTTCTTTTTCTCTATAAATTGACGGCATTCTGGCATTTAAATCAAGCGTTTTACTGTTTAGGGATTTTAGCTCAACGCTAACTTTTTTAGTAGGTAATTGCAAAATGGATTTACCATAACCGGTCATTGAATATATCATATGCTTATAAATAAAGTTGTACAAAGGTAATTAAAACCAAAGGTTTAGAAAATATATGAGGTTTGTTTTAGTTTTTGTGCTGATAATTTCATCTTTGCAAACCACATTTGAAATCTTAATTTATATACTTTAAACAGATTTAGTAAGCATTGTAAAGATTTGTTTATTAAATTTATAGTATAATTATGAAAGCGCTTCTTAAAACGATGCGTTTATTTTATGAATCTTAAATTTAAGTAGTTATGAAAAAATTTGCCCTTTTAATCTTGATTTTAATGTCTGCTACTACGTTTTCTCAAGAAAACAATGATTTATTTGAAAAAAAGGCCACTTCTTTTACGTATAATAAAAATGGTTTAAGTCCAAGTAAATTAACCGTTAAGGTCAATAAATTTGATAAAAAAGAGCTTTACGAAAAAGTCTTGGAATGGGTTGGTGAAAAATATAAAGACCCAAACAAGGTCATTAAAAAAAAGGAAAAAAACGATAAAATTAAAATAGAAGGCTTTACAGATAATGCCTTATGTTTTGGAGTTAAATCTGAATATAGCTGTGAAGGCTTAACCTACACTATTGAATTTACTTTTGAAGACGAGGAATACAAAATAAAACCTTCAGAACTTTACTATACTTCTAAAAATGATAAAAAAGTAAAGTTAGATCTTAAAAAAAGCGATTTTTACACAAACAGCGGAGACCCGTTGGAAGGTTATGAAAAAATTTCATCTCAAATAGAAACCTTATTTAATAGTCTAAACAAAAGCGTGTTAAATTACATAACCAACAAAGACCAAGAAGACGAGTGGTAACATAACAGCAAAAGGCACCCTATGAAAAGGATTATTATAATATGTTTAATAACCTATTTCCATCAAGCTTATTCTCAAAACATTAATGTTCATCCCAATCAAGAACTGAATATTCAAACCAAGTTTAGTCAATACGGATCTTTATTTGAAAATTCTAATCGCAATTCGCCCATGTTATCTCAGTTTAACAAAGGGCAAAAGTGTGTTGTGCTCCGCTATTTGGGACTAAATAAGTATAAGATAAAATACAAACATTGGACGGGATATGTAACATCAGAGTATCTGGTCATTAATGATGAGATGAGGCTTGTTAAAAAACAATATGAAGCCTATGTGGCATATGAAAAAAACGAGAGTTTAGAGAGCAGTCCTATAAAAATGCCAAACAATGACGAAAAAATACCCCTTAAAGTTCCAAAAATGGAAGAAATTAAGATACAAGCTCCTATTAAGTTAATAGCTGAATTAATAGAAGAAGACAGTCGTTTAACAGATACCTTAATAAAAACAGTTGAAAAGAAAATAGAGCCTGAACCAAAGATGGATTGCCGTTATCTATTAAATGAAACAGATGTTTTTGAAGGCACTCATATCATTAGAACAGAAAACTATAAAGTGAGTGATGATTTACAAATTGAATTATTTAAAAAAGGAAACAAAAAATATGTGTTTTTTAATTTTTCTGGAGATTTAGGTTGTGCAAGTTCCTACACTCACAACCGGTCTTTTGTTAAAATTTATTTAGAAAATAATGACCAACTAACCATTTTTCATACTTGGGATATGGATTGCGCTGATTTTAGTTTAAAAGGAATGCTAACAAGCTCTACGATAGCAAAGCTTAAAGAATCTCCAATAAAGTCTATTTATTTGCAAGGCACCAAAGCCAATCACCTCATTGAAAATATAATGTATCAGGAGTTTTTTATGGATACATTAAAATGTATTGATTAAAGAAAAAGCATTTATAGTTAATAAATAACTGAAAATACATAAAAGTTCTTATTATAAAGGCAAGCTAGATTTTTCATTTATGACGTCTAAAGCCAGCTCATTAATGGTTTTTTGTTTTAAGTTTTTCATTAAAACACTCCTTGAAGGATTTATTAAACTGTGTACAGGGCAAGGATTATTTTTATCACACCTTTCTAAACTTAACAAGCAGGCGTTTAAGTTTCTTTCGCCTTCAATAACGGCAACAATATCCATAACACTTCTGTTTTTATTTAGGTCACTTAAAAAAAACCCTCCTTTTGGACCTCTCGTAGAAGATATTAATTTTTGCTTAGCCAATTCTTGTAATAATTTGGCAATATAGGCTTGTGGGACATTGATGGGTTCAGCAATATCCTTTACCATAATTTTTTTTTCTTCACTTGAGTTTATAGCTAAAAACAATACCGCCTTAATAGCATATTTGGATGAATTTGAAATCATTTTATCAATTATTTTATTCTATTCAAATTAAAAAAGATATTTTTGTCTTAAATATGATTTTTATCATATTTATTAAGTTGGCAAGATATTAATTTTGACACATAAAATTATAAAACATGAAATCAATAGTAACTATTTTAAGCATTTTACTAACCATTAGCCTCATGAGTTGTGGAAGTAAAGAAGAAAAAAAGAAGGAAGGGTTTTCGTACGAACAAAAATCTAAACCTGAAAGCACTGTACAAGCCCCAACCAAAACGGTTTTAGCATCTCAAAGAGTGGATTTAACCAATAAGGGCATTGGGCCTATTACTTCAATAGAATTAAATACTGAAGTAAGCCAAGAAATGGCTTTACAAGGCGAGGGCATTTATAAAAAAATGTGTACAGCTTGCCACAGACCTACTAAAAAATTTATTGGGCCTGCGCCTATTAATATTTTAGAAAGAAGAACACCAGAATGGGTTATGAATATGATTTTAAATCCAGAGGAAATGTTACAGAAAGATCCGTTAGCTAAAGAACTATTAGCTGAGTTTAATGGAGCTCCAATGGCCAATCAAAATTTAACCCAAGAAGAAGCAAGAGCGGTATTAGAATACTTTAGAACCTTAAAATAACATGCATATGAAAGCCAAAAAAACCATCGTATTAAGTGTTTTAATTGTTTTAAGTTTTTATCAATGTAAAGACAACAAAGACCTTCAAACTAAAGACGCTTCGGTAACAACCGTCAGTACCAAATCAAATGAAAAACAAGGGCAGGCCTTCATTAAAAATGACGAAGGTAAGCCAACCGTTTTAAGTATTGCCATAGGCTCCAAAGACCATACCACTTTGGTAGCTGCAGTACAAGCCGCCGAATTAGAAAACGTATTAGTTAATGCGGGTCCTTTAATGGTATTTGCACCTACCAACGAAGCCTTTGCCGCCTTGCCCGACGGAACGGTGGAAAGTTTGTTAAAGCCAGAAAACAAAGCCAAACTAGCGCTCATATTAAAACATCATGTAACACCAGGAAACTATTCAAAAGATTTTTTGAAAAAGTTTAAACAACTAGGTCAAGCAAGTAATGAAAATGTTAGTATTGAAGTTAAGGACGATGACGTTTATGTAGGAGGCGCTAAAATTATAGCAAGTATTCAAGCAGGTAATGGAATTGTCCATGTAGTAGATAAGGTAATATTACCAGAAAATTAAAAAACTAAAAACTAAATATAATGAAACAAATTTTTAAAATATCAACAGTATTTTTAATGATTGCATTGGCATTTGCCAGTTGCAATAATGGTAAATCGTCAAAATCAAATAGCGCCTTAAGTTCTAATGTAGCAGAAAAAGTATATGTAGCTCCAGGAGAGTATGATGAGTTTTATGCTTTTATTTCTGGTGGCTATAGTGGAAATTTAACTGTTTATGGTTTGCCATCGGGAAGAATGTTTAAGGAAATCCCCGTGTTTTCTCAGTTTCCAACAAACGGTTATGGTTATTCAGAAGAAACTATACCTATGTTAAATACGTCTCACGGATTTATTCCTTGGGGAGATGCTCATCATCCAGATATTTCTCAAACCAATGGCGAATTGGATGGTCGTTTTATTTTTATGAATGAAAATAACACTCCACGAATTGCAAAAATTGATTTAACCACTTTTGAAACTACTGAGATTATTGAAGTTCCTAACAGTGCTGGAAATCATAGCTCGTCTTTTGTAACCGAAAACACCGAATATGTGGTTGCTGGAACTCGCTTTTCTGTCCCAATTCCGCAACGTGATATGCCTATAAACGAGTATAAAGGTAATTTTCAAGGCGCTTTATCTTTCATTGCTGTAGAGCCAGAACATGGCGGGATGGAAATAAAATTCCAGGTACTTATGCCAGGTTTTAATTACGACTTATCACATCCAGGACGTGGAAAATCTCACGGGTGGTTCTTTTTTACAACCTATAATACAGAAGAAGCTAATTCTCTTTTAGAAGTCAATGCATCACAAAACGACAAAGATTTTATAGCAGCTGTTAACTGGAAAAAAATTGAAGACTACGTAAATAATGGCGGCGGTACCATGATGCCAGCAGAATACGCACACAATGTTTATGACGAAACCACACACAAAGCAACGTCCACAATCATAAAAGAGGTTCGTGTAATTAATCCATCTGAAGTTCCTGGTGCTGTATATTTTTTACCAACACCAAAATCTCCTCATGGTTGTGATGTCGATCCAACGGGAGAGTATATTGTTGGTAATGGTAAACTTTCGGCTAATTTAACAGTACATTCATTCACAAAAATGTTAGCTGCTATTGAAGGTAAAAAGTTTGACGGAGAAGCGTATGGCATTCCTATTTTAAAATTTGAAGATGTCTTGGCTGGCTCTGTAGAACAACCCGGATTAGGTCCATTACATACCGAGTTTGACGACAAAGGAAATGCATACACAACGTTTTTTATATCTTCTGAAGTTGTTAAATGGAAATTAGGAACTTGGGAAGTCATTGATAGAAAACCCACTTACTATTCTGTTGGTCACTTAACTATTCCTGGTGGAAACTCCAGAAAACCTCAAGGTAAGTACATGTTTGCTATGAATAAAATCACCAAAGACCGTTATTTGCCAACGGGTCCAGAAATGGAACATAGCGCCCAGTTGTATGACATCACAGGAGATAAAATGGAGTTACTGCTAGATTTTCCTACTCACGGAGAGCCACATTATGCTGCAGCAATGCGCGCAGACATTATTAAAGAACGTTCTAAAAAAATATACAGTCTCGCAGAAAACAAACATGAGTATGCGGCTAAATCTGATGCAGACACTAAAGTTGTTAGACAAGGTAATGATGTTCACATTTACATGACAACTATTAGAAGCCATTTCGCACCAGACAACATTGAAGGCATTAAAATTGGGGATAAAGTATATTTCCACGTAACCAATTTGGAACAAGATTTTGATGTGCCTCATGGATTTGCGGTCTTAGGTCAAAACAATTCTGAATTATTAATTATGCCTGGACAAACTAAAACCTCCGTTTGGGAGCCAACCAAAGTTGGTGTCTGGCCTTTTTATTGTACAGACTTCTGCTCAGCATTACACCAAGAAATGCAAGGATACGTGCGAGTTTCAGCTAAAGATTCTAACGTTCCTTTAAAATGGTCGTTAGGTGACGATTTTTAATAAAATCTTCTTGTAGCATTTATTATCTAATTTAAGGTGAGGGTTGCCCTTTTCGCTCTCACCTTATTTTTTATAAAACACAGGATACTTGAATTAAAAATTACTTTAAAAAAAACAAAAATTTAATATCTAACTAAGATGAAAAAGACGAGCATTATAATGATCATAGGATCGCTACTATTACTAGGGCTTTTTAAATTTCCTTTATGGAACATCATGCTTGGTGCTCCTCAATATCCAGATCCACTGGGTATGAATATTTATATTAATGGCATTCAAGGGGTCTCTGAGTTTGACATACAAAATATAGATGGATTAAATCACTATATAGGCATGAAAACGATTCCAAAACCAGAAGAAATGTGGGAGTTCTCATTGTTTCCAAAAGTTATTTTAGGAATGGTAGTATTGGGTGTTGCGATAGGCATACTTGGTTTTTTTGGGAAAGTAAATTATTGGTTTTTTTTAGGTTGGTTTCTACTTATGTCTGTGCTTGGAATTTTAGGCATGTACGATTTTAACAATTGGCTAATTGATTATGGTAGTAATTTAGACCCGCATGCTATTATTAAAGTAACCAACCCCGATGGTACGCCGATGTCTTATAAACCACCTTTATTAGGGTTTCAAAAATTATTGAATTTTGATGTTACGTCTTTACCGCACATAGGTGGTTACCTAATGTTTTTAGGAATGTCGTTAACACTGTTCGCATTCTGGTTGGGAAGAAGAGGAACCTTAAGAAAAAAGCCAATGAACTAGATTGCTTAAAAAATTAAAAATATGCAAACACTTAAACCCTTTTTATTAATAGCATTACTTCTATTGGTTGTTAGTTGTAATGTCTCACCAAAACCCATAGCGTATGGAAACGATGGTTGTCATTTTTGTAAAATGACGATAGTTGATAAAGTTCACGCCGCCGAAATAGTTACCAAAAAAGGAAAGGTTTACAAATTTGATGCTACGGAATGTATGATTTATTTTATGAAAGAATTTAACACGTCTGAAATTGCTTTATACTTATCAAATAATTTTACAGAACCAGAAGCGCTCATAGATGCTACACAAGCTACTTTTTTAATTAGCAAAAATATTCCAAGTCCTATGGGGGCTTTTTTATCAGCGTTTAAAAATAAGGCCGATGCTGAAAAAGCCCAAACTAAAAATGGTGGCACACAGTATACTTGGAATGAGCTGCTAACGCATTTAAACCGTTAGTTTCATGAATAATTGGGTTGCTTTTTTAATAATCATTTCTTTGACTTGCATCAGCCAAGCTCAAAATATTGATGTGTGCAATACTTGTACTGTTTCAACAGTAACAGCGGCCATTGCTCAAGCCAAAGAGTATGATACCATTACTATTAAAAAAGGAACTTACAAGGAACATGACATTATTATTGATAAACCGCTAACCATTATTGGCGAAAATTATCCAGTCATTGATGGCGAATCAAAAGGAGAAATAATCACGATTGTCTCAGATAATGTCTCGGTTGATGGGTTATTTATCATTAATGTTGGCACTAGTTATACTGAAGATTATGCCGCCATTCGAGTGAGAAAAAGCAAACATTTTGTAATTCAAAATGTGGTTTTAGAAAAGTTATTTTTTGGAATTTATCTAGAAAAATCAAGCTATGGTAAAGTCTATCATAATAAAGTAATTGGCGATGCTGTTGAAGAGTACAACTCCGGAAATGGCATACAATTGTGGTATAGCAATCATATAGAAATTGAACATAATTATGTTGAGCACGTGCGTGATGGCATTTATCTAGAATTTTCAGACGACTGTATTATTAAAAATAATGTCAGTGCCAAGAATTTAAGATATGGGTTGCATTTCATGTTTTCTAATAACGATATGTATCAAGATAATACCTTTGAAAACAATGGCGCAGGCGTAGCGGTAATGTTTTCAAAAAAAATAAAAATGTATCATAATACTTTTAAAGAAAATTGGGGAGCCGCTTCGTATGGGTTGTTGCTTAAAGAAATTAATGATGCTGAAATTAAAGGAAACACCTTTGAACAGAACACCATTGGCATTAATATAGAAGGCTCCAACAGGATTACCTATAAAAACAATCATTTTATTAGTAATGGTTGGGCAATAAAAGTGCGAGGTGCTTGCTATACCAACAGCTTTATAGAAAATAATTTCTTATACAATTCCTTTGATATATCTTATAACAGTAATGTTAATGATAACGTATTCGACAAAAATTATTGGAGTAATTACACGGGATATGATCTTGATAAAAATGGGATTGGCGATGTGCCATACAGACCCGTAAAACTGTTTTCTTACATTGTTAACAGAACACCAGAAACCATTATTTTACTGAGAAGCCTTTTTATTGATATTATTGATTTTTCTGAAAAAGTGTCGCCTGTTTTTACGCCAGATAATCTATTAGACAATCATCCTTTAATTAAAAAAATGTCATGGTAACTATTCAAAACCTTCATAAAAAATTTGGTCAAAACAAGGTGTTAAGTGGTTTAAACCTTGACATAAAAGAAGGCGGTATTTTTGCCGTACTTGGCCCCAATGGCTCAGGCAAAACCACCTTAATTAAAGCTATTTTAGGCATGGTAATTCCAGATAAAGGAACCATCCATATGTTCGAAAAAAACATTAAAAACCATTCGGCCTACAGAAATAATATTGACTATTTACCACAAATAGCAAATTTTCCAAGTAATCTTAAAGTAAAAGAACTTATAAAAATGATTAAGGATTTAAGAGGTCGAGCAGCCAATGATGACCAGCTCATAAAACACTTCAAACTGGAGCCCTTTCTGGATAAAAAATTAGGAAACCTGTCTGGCGGTACCAAACAAAAAGTAAATATTGTATTAACATTTATGTTTAACAGCCCACTTATTATTTTAGACGAACCAACCTCAGGCCTAGACCCTATTTCCTTATTACGCTTAAAAGATTTGATTCAAACAGAAAAAGCAAAAGGAAAAACCATTTTAATTACGTCTCATATTATGAGTTTTGTTGAAGAAGTCTCTGATGAAATTGTTTTTTTATTAGAAGGGGAAATTTATTTTAAAGGCACCATAAATGAGCTTAAAAACAAAACCAATCAACCCAATTTTGAACACGCTATAGCGTCTATATTAACAGAGAATCATGCTTAAAATATTAAAATACAGTTTTTACGATTTAATGCGCAGTCGCTGGAATTACGTGTACTTTGCCTTTTATTTTTTACTAGGTATGGTGCTGTTATTCTTAAACAATGATGTATCAAAAGCAGTTATAACCTTAATGAACATTATCATTGTTCTAGTGCCTTTAATTGGAACCATCTTCGGCGTTATGTATTACTACAATTCTAAAGAGTTTACAGAACTTTTATTGGCACAACCCTTAAAGCGTTCGTCTATATTTTTGGGTCAATATTTAGGAGTCGCTTTATCATTAAGCATGAGTTTGGTTTTAGGCTTAGGCATTCCCTTTGTGTTTTATGGCTTGTTCAAATCCAACGCCATCTGGGATTTTTCTTTATTAATTATTACAGGCACATTTCTTACCTTCATTTTTACAGCATTAGCTTTTAATATAGCCTTATCAAATGAAAACAAAATTAAAGGTTTTGGCTATGCCATTTTGGTTTGGTTATTACTTGCTATTATTTATGACGGTGTATTTTTAATGACTCTTATCCTTTTTGAAGATTATCCATTAGATAAAATTTCATTAACAGGCACCATGTTAAACCCAATTGATTTATCACGCACACTCATCTTATTAAAATTAGATATCTCTGCCTTATTAGGCTATACAGGAGCTGTTTTTAAACAGTTTTTCGGAACAAATTTCGGATTAATGGTCTCTTTTATTATGTTAACATTTTGGATAATGTTTCCAATTTTCAGAATGGTTTATAAATCAAAGAGAAAAGACTTTTAGATTAAAATCAACTTAAATAAATATAATTAATTAAAATAAATTATTATGAATACAATAGATAACAAAACAGTCGCAGAAGTAGTAGCAGAAAACATTAAAACAGCACACGTTTTTAAGAAATATGGTATAGATTTTTGTTGTGGAGGAGGTGTAACCATCGACAAAGCCTGTGAAAAAAAGAACTTGGATTATGCCAAGCTAAAACAAGAATTATTAAACGTTGATGAAGCACCAAAAGCCTATAATTACAATGCTTGGAGCTTGGATTTTCTAATAGATCATATTTTAAATGTCCATCACGCATATGTTGTAGAATCCATTCCTTTAATTTTACAATATTCAAATAGAGTCGCTGAGGTCCATGGTCATCATTATTCTGAAGTTATAGAGATTCATAAATTGTTTAGTGAAGTTGCCAACGAATTAACCTCTCATATGAAAAAAGAAGAAATGGTTTTATTTCCATACATTAAAAACCTATTACATCATAAAAATGAAAAAAAACTATTAAATCTTCCTCCATTTGGTTCGGTTAACAACCCCATAGCCATGATGGAATCTGAGCATGAGGCTGTAGGTGATATTTTTAAGGAAATCGCTAAATTAAGCAACAACTATACAACACCAGAAGATGCCTGTAATACGTTTAAAGCACTTTATGCTGCCTTGGATGAATTCGAACAAGATTTGCATCAGCACATCCATTTGGAGAATAATATTTTACATCCAAAAGCTAAAAAGCTAGAAAAAGATGTTATTAGTACAAACAATTAACGTTTACAATAATGACAATAATAAAAAACCGTAATGCTTTTTTTAAGGGAATTACGGTTTTAAAAAATGGATTTGACCAACATATAATCTAACTAAATGTAAGAATTTTTAAAAACTAAATTCAACACCCGTATTTATTTAAAATAATTATTTTATTAAATCATGATTCAAACCAATATCTTTTGGGTTAATGAGCATTTTAGAATTTAACAAGGTTCCATAAACGCTTCTAAAAGCCGTTTTATAAATTTAGTCGCCATTATCTAGGTTTTTTGAATCTGGATTCTCAGCGAAAATCATTCCTTTGTTTTTTCCACCAAAAATGAACATTGGTGCTGCAGATGCATAGTTTGTTCCGCTGTTATACTCTTTTACTAAATTCTAAAAAAGCCATTATGGTGGCTTGATTAAACACAGGAATTTATAAACTTTGCATTAATTACTTGCCAAGAAATCTTGATACCATTTTCCTGAAGATTTTACAATACGATTCTGGGTTGAAAAATCGGTGTAAACAAGCCCAAACCTAGGTCGATAGCCTTCGGCCCATTCAAAATTATCTGTGAAGGTCCAAACAAAATACCCTTCAACATTCAATCCTTCTTTTTTGGCCTTGTATACTTGCTCAAGGTGCGATTGTAAATAATTAAGCCTTTCGGTGTCATTTATTTCTCCATGAGTTAAGTTATCATTAAAAGCCGCACCATTTTCGGTAATAATAATTCTTTTCACCTCTTTGTATTGATTGAACTGCTTAATCATTTCATAGATACTAGGAGGATATATTTCCCAATCCATCAAAGAGGTTTTTACCCGTCTTGAAGATGCCTTTACAATTTTAGCCCTTAAATAAGGGACAAAAAAATTATGTTTAACTACTTCACGCGTGTAATTCTGCACACCAATAAAATCAAAATCAAACAATACATTTTTTAAATCTTCCTCCTTTATATATGTTTGAATGCGTTTTAAAACAGGAACATGTTCCATAGGATAACCCATACCCAATATGGGCTCGATGAATAGACGATTTAATAAAGCATCTGCTTTTTTTGCAGCCAAGATATCTCTTGGTTTATTACTGAATGGGGTTATTTGTGAGCACGAAAATGTTGTTCCAATATTAGCGTTAACAACCATGGATCGCAATACTCTGCCACCAGCTGCTTGGCACAACGTAGCATGATGAATGGCTGGTAAAAAGTTTTTTAACCCTTTACTTCCTGGTGCGTGTACACCTAAAAAATAGCCTGCACCTGTAAAAACCATAGGTTCATTCAATACCATCCAGTTTTTCACGCGGTCACCAAAATGTGTTGCACAAACCTTAACATAGTTTTCAAACCATGATAAAATAGCTCTGTTAGTCCAGCCACCTTTATCTTGCAAAATCTGTGGCAAATCCCAATGGTATAATGTTATCCAAGGCGTGATACCATATTCTAAACAAAAATTAATGACGCGGTTATAAAAATCAATACCAGCTATACTTACATGGCCATATCCATTTGGAATGATTCGCGACCACGATAATGAAAACCGAAAATTTTTGATATTCATGGATTTCATTAGAAGAATATCTTCTTTATATGTATGGTAAAAATCGCATGCTATTTGTCCATGTTGATTATTATAAATAGTTCTTTTTTTAGAAGAGAAATGGTCCCATATAGAAGGGCTTTTGTCATGAGTATTGTAAGCGCCCTCTATTTGATAAGCCGCCGTTGAAACCCCAAAAGCAAAGTCATTTCCAAAATCATGAGGTGTTAAATTAAAGGTCTTTTGATTTTCAGTTAAATCCATAAAGTTTATTCTATTATAGATTTTCTTTAAGAAGTTGATCTATAATCTTTTCTGTATTATCAGGATAGTCAACCTCTACAATAGTATCTGATTCTATCCATTTTTGTATAGTTTTAACGTGTTTTTCCTTTAAGGTTTTTATTACAGGTACGCCCATATCTCTTAGTGCTGCAGCATTGCATTGTTGTTCATATTGACCTTTCATTGGTATAACCATAAGTTTTTTTCGCAAAAAAAGGGCCTCTGCAGGTGTTTCAAAACCAGCACCACAAAGTATGCCTATGCTCGTTGCCATACTTTTTACAAACACTTCATTGGTGATGGGTTGTACGGTAATATTTTTAATAGAATACGCCTCTTTACAGTATTTTGAAAACACTTGCCAGGTAACATTTTCTGCTTTTGAAAGTATATTTATTACTTTTTTATCATCATAAGAAGGCAAATAAACGGTGTAATGTTCTCCAGTTTCACATTGAGCAGATCGGATATCTTGCCTGATAACTGGTGTAAAAATGTTGTCTTGATATTCTTTAAAATGAAAACCATATTGTTTGGTTGTAGGTGCGTATTTTTTTAGAATGAGTCTCCCTAGCGGATCTTTCTTTTTTGGCTTTGGTGCATTTGGAGTTAGTATAGCTGATTGATGACTTAAACTTATGCATGGTTTTTGTTTTAATTTACATGCCCAAGCAGATACGGGTTCAAAATCATTTATAATTAAATCGTAATTTTCAACAGGAAGATTAGTTATTTCCTTGTGAAGCCTTAAGGTCTTTGCTTTTAAATAGGTTTTCCAAAAATCAACACCACCTTTTTTACCAAAAATAAAACTAAGCCCTTTTAATTGGTAGGTAATAGGATAAGGAATATTAATATCGGCTTGAGTTCCGCTAACAAGAATATCCAATTCAATATTCTTCTTTTGTAAAATAGGAATGATATCTCGTGCTCTACTTAAATGTCCGTTACCAGTACCTTGAATAGCATACAATATTTTCATGGGCATTTATTCAGGTAAATTATTTTTAGGTGCTTTATTTTCTATTTTAAATTCATTCATTAAATTTTGAAAAAGTATTTTATCATCAAGAACTTCTTCTTCTTCCTCTTCTTCCTCAGAAGTAACGCTATCAGTTTCTAGCTTAAACTCATCTTTAAAGTAATACAGATGCCATTTATTGTCATAATATTCAAGGGCTGTTAAGTTTTCAACCCAATCGCCCGAATTTAAATAAGTAACACTACCTTCAGAAGTTTCAATTCTTTTAATTTCCGGTTGATGTATGTGCCCGCATATAACATAATCATAGTTATTTTCTATGGCAATATCGGTGGCAACTTTTTCAAAATCATTGATAAATTTTACTGCAGATTTTACACTGTTTTTAATTTTTTTGGACATAGAAATTGGTCCTCTGCCAAATTTTAGAGCAAAGAAATTTATAGCACTATTTAATAGTATTAAGAAATCGTATCCAACGGCACCTAATTTTGCAATAGATTTTGAATGTTTCATAGTTACATCAAACACATCTCCATGAAAAATCCAAGCTTTTTTTTCGTCAATAGTTAATAGTTCCTTGTTTGAAATACTAAAAGAACCTATTTGAAAGCCATCAAACTTTCGCAACATTTCATCATGATTGCCTGTTATATAGTTTACTTCTATACCTTTAGTTATCCAAGATGTTATAAGTTTTATCACTTTCATGTGCGATTTAGGCCAATAACGTTTGCTAAATTGCCATATATCAATAATATCGCCATTCAAAATAACTCTTTTTGGACTTATAGATTTAAGGTATTTAAAAAGTTCTTTAGCGCGACAACCATAGGTTCCTAAATGAACATCGGATATTATTACAATATCAACAGCTCTTTTGCTCATGTTTTATTATGGATATTTAGTTTTTAATAGGTTTGATTTTAAGAGGAAGGCATAGACCACATAAACAAGTGGCAGAAAAGTTACTATGAAAGTAGATTGATGATTTAATAATATCATCATATGCTTAAAAATTAAAGCTAGCAAATAGATTTAGCTACAAAGATGATTTCTATTATTAAAAGTTAGGTTAAGTGATTGTTAAATTGAAATTAAGATTATGATAAAAACGCTCAAGGTTATGAATGATTTATAATATAATTAAGAAGTTTAATAAGTAAGCTGAAAAGTTGTTTTGCAAAAAACCAACATGTTGTACACTTGATAAGCTTATTATGAAATCCATTATTGGAGTTTCTCCAAAATTTAGCAGGAGATTTATAAAAACAAAAAACCTCCAACCATAAAAGGTTGAAGGTTTGTCTGTACTCAAGGTGGGAATCGAACCCACACTCCCGAAGAAACTGGATTTTGAATCCAGCGCGTCTACCAATTCCGCCACTTGAGCGTTTTAGAAATGCAAAAATAAAATATTTTTCAATAGTATTCATAAAAATACTGCACAATATACTTTTTAGGTTGAAATAAATGTATAAATTTGCACCTCGTTTAAAATCAGATAGCTTTAGTCCTAAATAACAACACATTAACAATGCCATCACTAGTAACAGAAGCAAAAATTTTTGCATGTACACAAAGTAAAGAGTTAGGTGAAAAAATTGCTGCTGCATATGGTACTCGTTTAGGTAATGTTATAACTTCTAAATATAGCGATGGCGAGTTTCAGCCATCTTATGAAGAATCCATTAGAGGAACCAGAATTTTTATCATTGGGTCTACCAATCCAGGTGCAGAAAATTTAATGGAAATGTTGTTAATGATTGATGCAGCTAAGCGTGCATCGGCCAGACACATTACAGCTGTTTTGCCTTATTTTGGTTGGGCAAGACAAGACAGAAAAGATAAACCCAGAGTTCCTATAGCAGCCAAATTAGTTGCTAAAATGCTGGAATCGGCTGGAGCGACGAGAATTATTACTATGGATTTGCATGCAGATCAAATTCAAGGGTTCTTTGAAAAGCCTGTAGATCATTTATTTGCATCAACCATTTTTCTGCCTTATTTAAGAGGTTTGGATCTAGATAATTTAACCATTGCTTCGCCAGACATGGGTGGTTCAAAAAGAGCTTATGCTTATTCAAAAGCATTAGAGAGCGATGTGGTAATATGTTATAAACAGCGTGCTAAAGCCAATTTAATTTCGTATATGGAATTGATTGGAGATGTTACTGGCAAAAATGTTGTTCTGGTAGATGATATGGTTGATACGGCAGGGACCTTAACAAAAGCTGCAGATTTAATGATGGAACGTGGAGCCCTTAGTGTTAGAGCCATTTGTACACATCCTATTCTTTCTGGTAAAGCCTATGATAATATCAATCAATCAAAACTTCAAGAATTAATAGTAACCGATTCTATTCCAGTTTTGGAAAAAAGCGAGAAAATAAGAGTTTTAACCTGTTCAAATTTGTTTGCAGATGTCATGCATAAAGTGCATGAGAACAGTTCCATAAGCTCTAATTTTATTATGTAATTTAATAATTAATATAAATAGAAAATGAAATCAATTACAATCAACGGATCTCAAAGAGAAAGCGTGGGCAAAAAAGCAACAAAAGCCTTACGTAATGCTGGTCAGGTTCCTTGCGTTTTATACGGAGGAGATAAGCCAGTTCATTTCTTTGTAGAAGAATTAGCTTTCTCAAAACTTGTATACACACCAAATGCGCATACAGTTGTGATTGCTTTAGACCATGGAGTTACTTATAATGCTGTTATGCAAGACATTCAGTTTCACCCGGTAACAGACAAAATTTTACATATAGATTTCTATCAGTTATTTGAAGATAAGCCAGTAACTATGGATATACCAGTTAGACTTGTTGGAAATTCTCCAGGCGTTAGAAACGGTGGAAGATTATTATTCAGAAAAAGAAAATTAGCAATTAAAGCTTTACCAAGTAAACTTCCTGATTTCTTTAATGTGGATATTTCTAAACTTAAAATAGGAATGCTTATCTCTGTTGAGCAACTAAAAAGTGAGGAATTTACCATTCTGCATCCAGACAGTCAAGCTGTTGTACAAGTAAAAATGGCTCGTACAGCTGTTACGGTTGATGAAGATGAAGAAGAAGAAACAGCAGAAGGAGCAGAAGTTGCAGCAGAAGGAACTTCGACTGAAGAAACTACTCAAGAATAAAAAATTTTTAAATAATAATATAAAGCATTCTGTACCGATAACTATCGGAATTCAGGATGCTTTTTTATTTTTACATAAATTAGACGTTTATGTATTCAATTTTTAATTTTCTTTTTAAGAAAAAACCACCTGTAGAAGTACAAGATATTATGAAAAAATATTTAATTGTAGGGTTAGGAAATATTGGCGAAAAATACGTTAATACACGTCATAATATTGGTTTTAAGGTTTTAGATACATTAGCAGAACAAGAAAATTTAAATTTTGAAACCCAAAAATTAGGAGAGGTTACTAGTTTTAAGTTGAAAGGTAAAACACTCATACTGTTAAAACCTAGCACTTATATGAACCTTAGTGGAAAAGCTGTTTTATACTGGCTAACCAAAGAAAAAATTCCATTAGAAAATTTATTAGTGATTACCGATGATTTAAACTTATCCTTTGGAAGTATTCGTCTCAAAACCAAAGGAAGTGATGGAGGCCATAACGGATTAAAGGATATTCAAGAAAAACTTAATACAACATCCTATAATAGATTTAGGTTTGGAATTAGCGATGCTTTTAATAAAGGAACACAGGTTGATTATGTTTTAGGGGAATGGGATTTAGAAGAGACAGAAAAGTTGAAAGAACGATTAGAAATGTCTGTAAAACTTATTAAATCTTTTGCCTTAGAAGGTGTTAATATTGCTATGAACACCTTCAACGGTAAGTAACATAGAAATCATTTTGTAACTTCTTTTTTTATTTAATAACTAACTTTTTAGTTTCTTTTCTTACCCCATCACTTATATTCAATAAATACATTCCAGATTGCGCCTGATTTAATTGTATTTCTGCGGTAAAATCACCTACATTTTGGTGAGTTTTGTTATATATGGTTCTTCCTCTAAGGTCATAAATACGTATCGTTATTTTTCTTTCTAATGAACCACTTAACTTAACAGTAAATGCCCCATTATTTGGATTTGGATATACTTTAAAATTATCAAATCCAAATTCTTCAATTGCCAACGTAGGTAAAATATTGACGGTATAATCTTCTACTTCACCATCAAAAGCATTTTCACAGGCGCTTGCAGCGGTATTGAATTTAGTAGACACTCGCATAACAGTGCTTCCCAAAACAGCATTAAAAGGCACGGTTATGGATAATGGCGAATTTAATGTGACTCCATTTGAAACATTGGTTGCAGTTCCTAAATTATAGGCTTCACCAGGATCGTTAAAACTACAGTTTTGGTTCCAATCTATCCACACATTACTTTGGGTAGTAAAGGGTCCTTCGGTATTCACGTTTACGGTTAAATCATAAGAACCGGATCGGTTTACATTGGTTGAAATTGATGTATAATTGCTATAACCAGATGGTTTTCCAGAAGGATTGTTTATGGTGTTAAATTGAACGCTAGTAGTACTGGTATTATAATCTACATTAGCAACGGAAGAACAGAGTCCATTATAAAAAGGCAAATTAACAGAAATGTTTTTAGTAAATGAAGAGGTTCCGGTAACGGTAAAGGTATAATCACCTTCTGTAGTTAAATTATTTATGGTTAATGTGAATGAGCCAGAGACACTCAAATTAGTAGGAGAAAAAGAGGCCGTTGCTCCGGCTGGAAGGCTGGAAGTGCTAAATACTGTATTGTTTGAAAAGCCATTGGTAGTAACATAATCAAAGGTATAGCTTACAGATGTTGCACCACAAGGAATGGGATTTAATCCTGTTTCAACAATAAAAAAATCTGGATTTTGTGAAATGGTAAAATCAAAATCTGAAACATCATAAAAAATATTATCTGCTGCTTCTACCATAATTCTTGCCGTTGAGGTATCTGCCATTGCAGGTACTACATAATCATAAGAACCGTCGTTAGCTGTATTGTTTGCAATAATGGTTGGAAATGTTAATCCACCATCGGTAGATAATTTTATAGTAACATTTTGACAATTAATAGTAGCATTATTTGTTTGCCCTACATTCCAGCTAATAGTTACAGTATTTCCTTGAGCCCAAGAAGTTGGGTTTATTACTGTAAAAGGCAATACGTCTTCAACGGTAATGATCATAGTATCAAAACTAGTTTGTGCTGCCGTTGCGTTTGATGGGTTTCTATCTCTAACGGTCAATGCCCAATTTAAAGTTCTTCCAACGGTAGAAACTGTTTCCCAGTCACTTCCTAAAGTTGGGTTAGTTTGGGTGGTGTTTCCTGCCAAAACACTGCTTAAACGAGGAATGTATCTATTGGAATTCATAGATGGCGGTAGCGATCTATTCATGGATTCAGAACTTAATTCAGGACCAAAATTTAAATAATTAGACACGCCACTGTCAATCTGTTCCCAACAATAGGTTAGGTTATCGCCGCTATCTAAATCGGTTGCTGCACCTTTTAAAATATAAGCTGTTCCAGCAGGAATGTGATAATCTACGCCAGCATTGACAATTGGTGGATTGTTAGAAATAGCTTCTGTAGTTTGACAACTTTTTAAGTTTAGATTCTCTAATATCTGTTTAATGCTGTGATAATGAAAATAATCATCACTATTGGTTTGTACATCATCAGGGCCAGTAATTCCGGCGTAACCCATGATAGTACTTCCGCTTCCCGGTTCAGAGTTTACGCCTGTACCTTCAACATCAAAAGCCCATGTATGGTTTGCGCCCATTTGATGGCCTATTTCGTGAGCCACAAAATCAATATCAAAAGTATCGCCTTCAGGAATAGCATCAGATGGAGATGTATAGCCACTTCCTTTTGAATTATCAACACAAACACATCCGATACAACCAGCATTTCCACCACCACCACTGGCACCAAACAAATGTCCTATATCATAAGCGGCTTCACTAATTACGCTTGTTAATGTGCTCTGTAATTCAGAATTCCAAGCACCTTCAGCACCAATATTGGCGTCAGAATAGGGGTCTGTGGTAACGTTTGTATAGATTAATTGTGTGGCATCAACCAATTCAAATTTAACAGCCATATCGGTTTCAAAAACTTCATTAACACGAGATAAAGTAGCATTAATAGCCGCTAAAGCATCAGCTGTAGAATCACTTACATAATGATATGCCGTATATTCTGCTGTGGTTGAAATGGCAATTCTAAACTTTTGTAATGTTTGGTCATTAGCGCCACCTTCATCAATAGTTATTTTACTATTCTTGTTGTAAGAGGCGTTTAATTCGTCTAAAGTTTTGCATTCAAATTTGTCAGTAAGATTGTTTTTAGAAGTAGCATCATATAAAATATAATGGTTTGAACCCTTTGAAATGGGTTGCATAAAAAGTGATGGATGGTCAACAGAGGTAATCATGGTTTGTACACCATGATGTGATATACTCATTCGTAATCTCGTTCTGGGATTATTTTTACTAAAGCCATAATACGATTTAATATTGGGATATTTTGCCGATAATGACGGAGACAAAACAGGATCTTCATATATTGCAAAAGGCTCTATGTCTCCATTTTTTGAAGGCATATAAATTATGGTTTCTAGTTGCTTTTTTTTAGAGTTTTTTAAGGATGCCAAAGACACCTTGTTTTTAAGAACGACCATATCTAACTCATAAAAATTAACTTTGTCTTTATTTAACCCAAGGTTAGTTACAAGTTCTGGTTTTTTTGAAGTTTCAATTTTCTTCCAAGATGAATTTTGACCCATAACAGAAAAGGCCATTAAAAAAATTGCAAATGAGAAAACATAATGTAGTTTTGCTTTCATAAAATTATAATTTAGGGCAATTTCGTTTCATTAGATTTAAACAAATCTAGTTTTTTTATTTGAAATTTGCAATCATGAAATGGTTATGGGACATATTCAAAGTATAAAATCATATAAACCCAGTATGGATGTTGTAGTTACTATTGGCACTTTCGATGGGGTACATATGGGACATAAAAAAATTATTAAACGCCTTATTAACACTGCTAATCAACTTCAATTACAATCTGTTATTCTTACATTTTTTCCGCATCCAAGAATGGTTTTGCAAAAAGATTCAACTATTAAACTCATTAACACCATAGATGAGCGCGCTAATATCATTAAAGATTTAGGAGTAGATTATTTGCTTATTGAAAAATTTACCCAGACCTTTTCACGACTTTCGGCTGAAGATTTTGTAAAAAAAATTTTGGTGGACAAGCTTCACACTAAAAAAGTTATCATTGGGTATGACCATAGGTTTGGTAGAAACAGAAACGCAGATATTGAAGATTTAAAAAATTTTGGAATACAATATAATTTTGAGGTTGAAGAAATCCCGGTTCAGGATATTGATGATGTAGCAGTTAGTTCAACAAAAATAAGAAAGGCTTTAAATAATGGAGATATTGATAAGGCCAACAAATATTTAGGATATCATTTTATGCTTACCGGAACTGTAATTAAAGGTAAAGGACTTGGTAAACCATTAGGATTTCCGACGGCTAATATTCACATTGAGGAAGATTATAAATTGATTCCAAAACAAGGTTCATATGTAATCAATGCGCTGATAAATAACCAAAAAGTTTACGGTATGTTAAATATTGGCATGAATCCTACGGTTAGTGGAAATAAAGAAAGTATTGAGGCTCATTTTTTTGATTTTAATGAAAATCTTTATAACCAGAACATTCAAATTAACCTCATGCACCGTTTAAGAGATGAAGTAAAATTTGAATCGGTCCAAGCTTTAAAAGAGCAACTATTAAAAGATAAAGAAACATCGCTTAGTTATATAAAAAATAAGCCATAACAAAAGGTGTTTTAGCCTTAAAAACAAAGCTAAATATCTTTGTAATTCCCTAAATTTGTCACTTAAATTATAAAACATGTTACAAGTACCTTTTATTAGAGACCATAAAGAATTGGTGATTGCCGGATTGGCCAAACGAAATATAGATGCTTCAGGATTGATAAATGATGTCATTTCTTTTGATGAAGATAGAAGACGCATTCAAACCGAATTAGATAGTTTGTTGGCAGAATCCAATACCTTATCTAAAGAAATAGGGAATTTGTATAAATCTGGAGAAGTTCAAAAGGCAAACATTTTAAAAGAGAAAACCAGTCAGATAAAGGAAACTACAAAAGAGCTAAATGACGCTTTAATTAATAAGATTGATGCTTTAAATGAGTTGTTGTACAAAATCCCTAACGTACCAAATAGCATGGTTTCTCCTGGAAAATCTGAAGCAGATAATGAAGAGGTTTATAAAGAAGGTGACGTTCCTGTTTTACATAAAGGCGCCTTACCACACTGGGAATTGGCCAAAAAATATGACATCATTGATTTTGAATTGGGGAATAAAATAACAGGTGCAGGGTTTCCTGTTTATAAAGGTAAAGGCGCTAAACTTCAACGAGCCTTAATTACCTATTTTCTTGATAAAAACACCGAAGCTGGCTATACAGAATATCAATTACCTCATTTAGTTAATGAAGCTTCAGGATTTGGTACCGGGCAATTACCGGATAAAGAAGGTCAAATGTATCATGTAACTGAAGATAACTTATACTTAATTCCAACAGCTGAAGTGCCAGGCACCAATATTTTTAGAGATGTGTTGCTCAATGAAAGTGATTTACCTATAGGAATTACAGGCTATACACCTTGTTTTAGAAGAGAAGCAGGTAGCTATGGAGCCCATGTTAGAGGATTGAATAGATTACACCAATTTGATAAAGTTGAAATTATACGTGTAGAGCATCCTAATAATTCATATAAGGCATTAGATGGCATGGTTGAACACATTAAAGGTATTCTTAAAGAGCTAAAACTGCCATACAGAATTTTGCGATTATGTGGTGGAGATACTTCTTTTGCTTCTGCACTAACCTATGATTTTGAAGTGTTTTCTACCGCGCAAAGCAGATGGCTGGAAATTTCTTCGGTTTCAAACTTTGAAACCTTTCAAGCCAACAGGCTTAAGTTAAGATTTAAAAATAGCGAAGGAAAAAATGAACTGGCCCATACACTGAATGGAAGTTCCTTAGCGCTACCTAGAGTATTAGCAGGAATACTGGAAAACTACCAAACAGAACAAGGCATTAAAGTTCCAGAAGTATTACAAAAATATACTGGGTTTTCATGGATAGATTAGTGTTTTTTAAAATTTAATAAAAGTAGTTTTTTACTACAAAAAAATTCTTTAATTTATTTTTAATCGATCAAGTGACAAAAAAACAAGTCGTTTAACGATTTTTTATCAATTTCTTTTGAGATTTCATAATTATTTTAGAAGTTAGCTTCACCAAATCTAGTTAACCTAAAAAACCATGAAAAATTTTAAAAGACTCTTCCTTCTTTTATTACTTGTATTTTTTGCTAAACAGGTTTTATTTTCAGACTTTGAAATCTCCAAGCCCGAAAATAATACGACTGCAGCAGTAAATAAATAGGGATTTAATTCGTTTGAAGAACGTCCCCAATCTAGTAATTATTTCGTTTTTAAAAATTAGCGGAAATTAATAGGTATTTATTTAGGTTGGTAAATGCCCGAATTTTATTCGGGCATTTTTTATGATAAAATTTGTAATTTCAAGAGCACGCTTTTGCTATATTTACCTCATGAGATTTTTGATTTTTATATTAATTCTTATTAGTACTTCTGTTTTTGCTCAAGAAGACATCTTTGCAAACGATTATTTTGAAAACGGTGAGTATGAAAAAGCATTGTTTGAATACAAAAAATTGTATGCACAATCTCCTTCCAATATTAATTATATCAATAAAATTATTGGTTCGTATCAACAATTGGAACAATACCATAACGCTGAGGTATTTTTGGTAGAACTTATTGAGAGAATAAATTTTCCAGCGTTTTATGTTGAGTTAGGATATAATTATCAGTTAAAAAAAGACATGACAAATGCCAATGATTATTATTCAAAAGCATTGTCAAGCCTGGATTTAAACCCTAATAATGTTTTTAGTGTTTCCAGAAGTTTTCAAAATCATTCACTTTTAAACGAAGCGCTTGCAGCCTATAAAAAAGCAATGGTTTTAAAACCGGATTTTAATTTCAAATTGCAAATGGCTCAAATTTATGGAGAGCAAGGCGATGTAGAAAAAATGTTTATCAGTTATATAGATTTTGCCGAACAAAATGAAGTAGCCTTAAGCAATATTAAGAGAGCCATTAGTGATTTTATTTCAGAAGACGAGACCAATCAAAACAACATCATATTCAAAAAAATCCTTCTCAGGAAAATGCAGCAAGAACCCAAAATTATTTGGAATAATATGCTGAGTTGGTTATTCATTCAACAAAAAGATTTTGATAAAGCCTTTATTCAGGAAAAAGCTATTTTTAATAGGAATCCAGAAAGCTTGGAGAGAATTGTAGAATTGTCAAATATTGTAATAAATGAAAACGAAAATGAATTGGCTAAGGAAATACTAACCTATTTAATAAATACAGCACAAGATATCGATACCTTACTTAATTCACATTACAGCTTATTGCAAATTGATACTAAAGAAAGTTTAAGTAAAGATTACAATAAAATAAACGAAACATACCTAGCCTTATTCAACACTTATGGAACGTTTTCTCAAACACTGGACTTGCAAATTGCCTATGCTCATTTTTTAGCGTTTTACTACAATCAAACCAAACAAGCCACAGATTTTTTAGAAAAAGCCCTAAAATTACCATTAAATGATTTGCAAAAAGCTCTAGTTAAAATGGAATTAGGCGATATTTATGTTTTAAGAGAAGAGTTTAATACGGCCTTAATTTATTATACCCAAATACAGCGAAGTTTAAAAAATAGCACCATATCACAAGAAGCCAGATTTAAAGTGGCAAAAACTAGCTATTACAAAGGCGACTTTACTTGGGCAGAATCTCAGCTTAAAATTTTAAAAGCATCCACATCTCAGCTCATTGCCAATGATGCTTTAGATTTAAAACTTTTAATCTCAGACAATAAGTATGAAGATTCGCTTCATCTAGCATTAAAATTATATGCAAAAGCAGACTTAATGGCATTTCAAAACAAAAATAAAGAAGCTATTTCTGTGTTAGATTCCATTATAACAATCCATAAAACAGAAAGTATAGTGCCTCAAGCCCTTTTGCAACAAGCCAAATTATTTGAAAAAAGGCAAGAGTTTGAAAAAGCAGAAATAAATTATTCAAATATTTTAATAAATTATAAAGACGGTATTTTAGTTGATGATGCCACCTATTACTTGGCAAACCTATACCTTAATCATTTAGCACAACCCGATAAGGCAAAAGCATTATATGAAACCATGGTATTAAATTATGCGGATAGCATTTATTTTGTTGAAGCTAGAAAAAGATACAGAAGGCTAAGAGGCGATGCCATAAATTAATGCGCTATGGTCATTGTAGAAACACAACGTCTTATTATTTCAGAATTATCTCTTGATGATGCTTCATTCTTTTTAAAACTTGTCAATACACCAAATTGGTTAAAATTTATAGGTGACAGACATATAAAAACGATTGAAGATGCTAAAGAATATTTAACCAACGGAACGTTAAAAAGTTATCAGGAAAATGGTTTTGGGTTTTACAAACTGCAAGAAAAACTAGAGAATAAAACCGTGGGTACTTGTGGTTTGATTAAAAGAGAACAGTTGGAAGATGTTGATTTAGGATTTGCATTTTTACCAGAATTTGAAGGTCAAGGTTTTGGTTTTGAATCAGCAAAAGCAGTCATAACATTGGCTCATGAAAGGTTTAAATTAAATAAACTAATAGCCATTACCTTACCAACCAATGTTAAATCCATTAAACTTTTGGAAAAATTAGAATTTATCTATCAAAAAAGAGTCATTCCTTTTGAAGATGATGCAGAACTCTTGTTATTTGCAAAACAATTAGAGATTAATAAAAATTAAAACCATGATTATTTATAATGTCACCTCAAACATTGATGAAACCATTCACGTCGAATGGCTTACATGGATAAAAGAACATATTCCACAAGTTTTAGCAACTGGGCATTTTACAGAAGCTAAATTGACAAGAGTTTTGGTTAAAGAAGACCTTGGTGGCATGACATATTCTATTCAGTATAGAGCAAAATCAAGAGAAGCTTTAGATGCGTATTATAAAAACAATGCTGAGATTTTACGCCAAGAGGCCATAAAACATTTTGGAGATCAGGTGTTGTCTTTTAGAACGGAGCTAGAAATTATTGACGAATATAAGGTAAATGGCATAGATAATTAATTTCATGAAAACTTTCATATCTTGTTGTTTTTAATATCCAACCAATAAAAATCCCCTAAAATTCGTGTCAAATAAGTTCAATCAGCATCAAGTAAAAGCCAAAAAGCATTTAGGGCAACATTTTTTGTGTGATGAAAGTATCGCAGAAAAAATTGCAGATACCTTATCTTTAAAGAACTATAAAACAGTTCTGGAAATTGGCCCAGGCATGGGTGTTTTAACCAAGTATTTATTAAAAAAAGAAGTTACTACACACGTTATTGAGATTGATTCAGAATCTGTTGAATATCTTAAAGCAAACTATCTTGGTTTGGCGTCCAGAATCATAGAAAAAGATTTCTTAAAATACGATTTAAACCTTGTTTTTAAAGAAGAACCATTTGCCATTATTGGAAACTTTCCATATAATATCTCAACTCAAATCGTGTTTAAAGTATTGGAAATGAGAAACCAAATTCCTGAGTTTTCTGGCATGTTTCAAAAAGAAGTCGCACAGCGTATTTGTTCAAAAGAAGGCAGTAAAGTTTATGGAATCTTATCCGTTTTAACTCAAGCATTTTACCATGCAGACTATTTATTTACAGTACCGCCATCTGTATTTAATCCACCACCAAAAGTAGAATCAGGCGTTCTAAGACTTACCAGAAAAGAAGATTATTCTTTGCCATGTCAGGATATTTTGTTTTTTAAAGTGGTAAAAACGGCATTTCAGCAACGCCGAAAAACACTTCGTAACAGTTTAAAAACATTCAATTTAAGTGAAAGTTTAAGAGAAGATGCTATCTTTGACAAACGTCCGGAACAATTAAGTGTTCAAGAGTTTATAGGACTCACACAATTAATTGAAACGGATAAAGAATCATAAAATTAAGGTCACACTGAGCGCAGTCGAAGTGTCTATTTTTAAATATTGGAACAAAACGAAAACATACAATTTCAATTAAGCAATGAACTTATTGAGCAAGTAGAACTTTTAGTAGAACAACAAAAAGACAAAGAACTACAAAAGCTTTTAAATGGGTTTCACTACGCCGATATTGCTGAAATTCTAGATGAACTAAATCTGGAAGAAGCTATGTATGTTATAAAACTTCTCGATTCAGAGACCACTTCAGATGTTCTTATGGAACTCGATGAAGACAATAGGGAAAGGGTTTTAAGAAACTTGTCCGATAAAGAAATTGCCGAAGAAGTAGAAGAGCTAGACACCGATGATGCAGCCGATATTATTGCAGAATTACCAGAAGAACGTCAACAAATCGTTATTTCCCAGATTGAAGATGAAGAGCATAAAGCAGAAATCAGAGAACTTTTAGCGTATGATGAAGATACCGCTGGTGGTCTTATGGCTAAAGAATTGGTTAAAGTTTACGAAACCTGGACTGTTGCTGGATGTTTACGCAGAATAAGAGGTCAGGCCAAAGAAGTAACCCGCGTTCATTCTATATATGTTGTAAACAAACAAAATAAACTTATTGGCAGATTGTCTTTAAAAGATTTAATTGTTGCTAAAAGCGACCAGAAAATCTCTGATATTTACATAAAAACCGTCGATAGTGTTAATGTTCATGATGATGCAGAAGATGTTGCTAAAGTGATGCAAAAGTATGACTTAGAAGCCATTCCTGTAGTAGACAATCATCAACGCCTCTTAGGAAGAATTACTATTGATGACATTGTAGATGTCATGAAAGAAGAAGCCGAAAAAGATTATCAGTTAGCCGCAGGTATTACAAGCGATGTTGAGGCCGATGATAGCATTTGGGAACTCACCAAAGCACGTTTGCCTTGGTTATTAATTGGGATGTTTGGTGGTATTGGTGCGGCAACTATCATTACCAATTTTCAGGTAGTTTTAGAAGATTATGCCATTTTGTTAAGTTTTGTGCCTTTAATACAAGCAACCGCAGGAAATGTTGGCGTACAATCGTCTGCCATTGTTGTACAAGGCTTGGCAAACGACACCATAAAAGGAGAACTTTTAAAACGTCTCTTTAAAGAGTTTTTATTGGGTTTGGTTAATGGAATTGCTATCGCATTGGTGGTTTTGGTTATAAGTCATTTCTTTTTTGATACCTCCTATTTGGTATCGTTAACTATAGGGATAGCCTTAATTACCGTCATTATTATTGCTGCTTTAATAGGAACATTCATTCCTATATTTTTAGATAAACGCGGCATTGATCCAGCCGTTGCTACCGGACCGTTTATTACCACAAGCAATGATATTTTCGGAATATTATTATACTTCTTAATTGCTAAAATGATACTTGGTTTTTAATGAAAATTCTTCATTTAGATACTAATCACGACTTATTAATCAATCAACTAAACGATTTAGGGTTTACCAATCATGAAGATTATACATCTTCAAAAGAACAAATTCAAACCAAAATTTCAGACTACCATGGTATTGTTTTAAGAAGCCGTTTTACCATAGATAAACAATTCTTGGATGCTGCCACCAATCTAAAATTTATTGCGCGTGTTGGTGCAGGATTAGAAAATATTGACTGCCATTATGCCGAATTAAAAGGTATAACCCTAATTGCAGCGCCAGAAGGTAACAGAAATGCTGTTGCTGAGCATGCTTTAGGAATGCTTTTGTCATTGTTCAATAATCTTAATAAGGCAGATGCCGAAGTGCGTCAAGGTAAATGGTTGCGCGAAGACAATCGTGGTGTGGAATTGGATGGAAAAACCATTGGCATTATTGGCTATGGCAACATGGGAAAAGCTTTTGCTAAAAAACTTCGTGGTTTTGATGTTAAGGTGTACTGTTATGATATAAAACCACACGTTGGTGATGAAAATGCCAAACAAGTATCGCTTAAAGAATTACAAGAACAAGCAGATGTGGTAAGTTTACATACACCACAAACGCCATTAACGTTAAATATGATACATGCCGAATTTATCAAGGCATTTAAAAAGCCATTTTGGTTTATCAACACCGCTCGAGGGAGAAGTGTAGTGACCCAAGATTTGGTTTCAGCCTTAAAAACAGGGAATATATTAGGTGCCGGATTGGATGTTTTAGAATACGAAAAAGCGTCTTTTGAAAACCTATTTAAAAGCGATGTCACATCGAGCGCAGTCGAGATGCCCGAAGCCTTTCAATATTTAATCAATGCACAAAATGTTTTGCTAACACCACATATTGCAGGTTGGACTATGGAAAGCAAGCAAAAATTAGCTCAAACCATTGTAGATAAAATAAAAGCTAAATTTTGTTAACTTTAGATACCTAAAAGTTACAACATGCCACATCAAGCTAAATCGCCCGAAGATTATATTGATCAAGCACCTGAAGAACACAAAGATGCTTTAAAAAAATTACGAAGCGTTATTAAAAACAAGCTTCCCCAAGGTTTTGAAGAAGGTATTCAATATGGCATGATTGGATATTATGTTCCTCATTCAATGTACCCAGATGGTTACCATTGCAACCCCAAAGAGCCTTTGCCATTTATGAGTTTTGCTTCACAAAAAAACTCGATAAACTTTTATCATCTTGCAATGTACTCAAAAAAAAACTTGCTTGATTGGTTTGTTTCTGAATACCCAAAACATTGTAAACGCAAATTAGATATGGGAAAAAGTTGTATCCGTTTTAAGCATTTGGAAGACATTCCTTTTGAATTATTAGGCGTATTGGCATCTAAAATAACAGTAAACGAATGGATTACCATCTATGAATCCAATATTAAAAAATAATCAACCAATAAAACTAAAACCATGAAATTAGGAGCATTTTCGGCAAGTCTAAGTGTTAAAGACATTAAGGCTTCAAAAGAATTTTACGAAACACTTGGGTTTTCAGTGTTTGCAGGACAAATGGATAAAAATTATCTTATCATGAAAAATGGCAACGCCCTTATAGGCTTGTTTCAAGGCATGTTTGAAAACAATATTTTAACCTTTAATCCAGGTTGGGATGAAAACGCCAATAAAGTAGATTCCTTTGATGATATTAGAAGCATTCAAAAATATTTAAAAGCTAATGGGATTCCATTAGAAAACGAAATAGACGAAAGTAGTTCCGGTCCAGCAAGTATTGTAATGCATGATCCAGATGGAAATACCATATTGATAGACCAACATGTTTAAATAAACACTTAAAATGAAAAATAGAGTAACAGGCATTGGTGGATTGTTTTTTAAAACAAAAGACCCAAGATCAACTAAAGAGTGGTACAAAAAACATTTAGGTTTAAATACTGATGATTATGGATGTACCTTATGGTGGAAAGATAAAGAAGGAAAAGATTGTTCAACACAATGGAGTCCATTTCCTGAAGACACTAAGTATTTTAAGCCTTCAAAAAAAGAGTTTATGTTTAATTATCGGGTAGAGAATTTGGTCGAGCTTTTAAAGATTTTAAAAGAAGAAGGCGTTACCATAGTTGGAGATATTGAAACCTATGATTATGGAAAGTTTGGTTGGATACTAGATAACGATGGTAATAAAATTGAACTTTGGGAACCCATAGACGCGGCCTTTTTTAAATAGTTTTTTCACCATCAACCATCAACCAATTTGGAATATTCAGAAATTCTTCAATCACATCATTTAACAGTATTCCAATGGATAGCTATTGGATTAGCGGTTTTTTTATTAGGATTATCAAAGGCAGGTATTAAAGGCATAGGCATTATTATTGTGGTTATTCTTGCTTTTGTTTTTGGCGAAAAAGCATCCACAGGCGTCTTGCTTCCTATGTTAATTTGTGCCGATATTTTAGCTGTAATGTATTATAATCGTCATGCGCAATGGGCCTACATCATAAAACTTTTACCTATGATGATTGTTGGTGTTTTGGTAGGTGTTTGGTTAGGTAATGATATTTCTGAAATCATTTTTAAAAAATTAATGGCCATTATTATTATTGGTTCTGTAATTCTCATGTTTATTTCTGAAAGCAGAAAATCGTCATCCGTTCCAAAATCTAAATTTTTTTCTTGGATTGCCGGGTTTTTAGCTGGGTTTACCACCATGATTGGAAATTTGGCAGGACCCGTAGCTAACATTTATTTTTTAGCCATGCGTTTACCAAAAAATGAGTTTATAGGAACCGCTGCTTGGTTATTTTTCATTGTTAATGTTTTTAAATTACCATTTCATTTTTTTGTTTGGAAAACGGTCAATAAGGAAACGTTAATTTTAAATTCGGTCATGGTTCCGGTGGTTATTGCTGGATTTTTTGTTGGTGCTTTTCTTGTAAAATTAATTTCAAATTTAAATTATCGCCGTTTTATTTTAATTGTGACAGCCATTGGTGGCGTTATATTGTTATTTAGGTAAGAACAAATTATTCCATAGAGCCATTTTTTTTAGTACATTTAAAGGTCAAACCAAAATAAAACCATCATGTCAGAAGAAAAAAATTTTAACGACGACCTTAAAGACAAGTCCAAAGAATTTACAGAAGAAGCAAAAGAAAGTGCTTCAGAATTTGCTGAAAACGCAAAAGAAACCTTTACAGGTAGTAATAAAAAAATATTAGCTGGGGTGTTAGCTATTTTTTTAGGGGTTTTTGGAGTTCATAAGTTTGTGTTAGGATATACCAAAGAGGGTGTTATTATACTTGTTATCACCCTAATACTTGGAATACTTACTTGTGGTATTGCCGGTTGGGTCATGTGTGTTTTAGGACTCATTGAAGGGATAATTTACCTAACAAAATCTGACGAGGAATTTTACAATACGTATCAAGTAGGTAAGAAACCTTGGTTTTAAAGTTAATTAAAAACCTTTCAGAACCTTTGTTCTGAAAGGTTTAAAACGATGTTTAGGTTTTGCGTTAGCGATTGAAGTGGCAACCTTTTTTTTGAGGCGCAAAAAAATATAGCCCTTTGTTTATGCTTAGGATAAACTCTAAGCGAGACCTTGGGTAACTCCCCGTAATTAATTGTCGTTTAACAATTTAGAAAGTTCATCCAGTTTTGGTGTTAAAATAACTTCGATTCGTCTGTTTTTTGCTTTTCCTTCTGGTGTGCTATTAGTTGCAACTGGAGCATATTCTCCACGACCAGCAGCGGTTAAATTCTCTGGATTAATTGTAGCGTTTTCTCTTAGGATATTAACAATGGCAGTGGCTCGTTTGGTTGATAAATCCCAGTTTCCGCTTAATTGAGCATTGCCTTGATAGGGTACATTATCGGTATGGCCCTCTATGAGTACTGCAATATCTGGATTTTGACCCAATACGCTTCCTAATTGTTGTACTGCTCGTCTGCCTTCGGTTCCAACAGCCCAACTGCCTGAACTGAATAATAATTTGTTCTCCATAGACACATACACTTTTCCATCGCGTTGTTCTACGGTTAATCCTTTGCCTTCAAAATCGGTTAAAGCTCTTGAGATAGCGTCTTTTAACGCTGTCATGGCAGCATCTTTATCGGCTATCACTTTTTCTAGTTCTGCGACTCTGTTCGACCGGTCTTCCAATTCTCTTTTAAGCTTTTCCAATCGTTGGTTTTCTGAAGCAAGTGCTTGTTCTTTAGCTTCTAACTGAGCCAACAACTCTCTGTTTTTTTGTGAATTGGCAGCAATAGCTTCGGAACTATTTTTTTCTAAGGCATCATAAGATGCTTTTAGCGCATCATAATTAGCTTTTGTAGCATTGTAATCACTTTGTAATCTGTCGCGTTCTGCTACCGCTTCATCATACGCTGATTGAAGTTGTTTTAACTCATTTTCAGCAATTGTTTTAGCATTTAAAAGTGATTCATTTTCTTCTGAAAGCTTTCTGTTTTCTTGCTTTAAATTGGAGTATTTTCCTTCTAACTCTTTGTAAACTTTAGGAGATACACAAGACGCTATCAAGGCTAACGTTATGACGGCTAATGAAATTTTTTTTATCATTTTTTAAGTTCTGATTAAGGTTTGTTTTTAAATTAATTATCTATTTCCAATAAAATGGGGCAATGGTCGCTATGCACCGCATCAGACAATATAACGGCTCTTTTTATGTTTTCTTGTAATGGTTTTGAAACCATGGCATAATCTAATCGCCAACCTTTGTTATTGGCTCTTGAATTAGCCCTATAACTCCACCAGGTATAATTATGAGGTTCTTTATTTAAATGTCTGAAAGAATCAATAAACCCGCTAGTAATAAAATGGCCTATCCATTGGCGTTCCACAGGTAAAAATCCTGATACATTGCTCAATCCTTTTGGATTATGAATATCAATTTCTTCATGACAAATATTATAATCCCCACAAATTATCAAATTTGGAATGTCTATTTTAAGTCTGTTAATGTAGTCTTGAAACATATCCATGTATTCAAATTTGTGCTCTAACCTATCATCGTTGGTTCCACTTGGTAAATACAAACTCATAACAGAAAACCCATCAAAATCTGCTCTTATATTTCTTCCTTCAAAATCCATAGAAGCAATACCGGTTCCATATTCCACATGTTTTGGTTTTGTTTTACTTAAAATGGCAACACCGCTATAGCCTTTTTTTTGGGCGCTAAACCAATAATTGTATGGGTAACCTGCCTCAACAAAAAGGTCTAAATCCAATTGCTCTTGTAAAGCTTTAATTTCCTGTAAACAAATAACATCTGGATTGGCGCTTTTTAACCAATGTAAAAATCCTTTGTTAATGGCCGCTCTAATGCCGTTTACGTTATAAGATATTATCTTCATGTAAGATACTAAGTAATTTTAGCTAAAATAAATATTACGTTACTTTTACACTATTATTTTATGGCACATTTAACAAAAACTATTAACAAAATATTTTAAACGATTTGTAGTTTAAGTAGTAGATGAAATTTATAGCCTTTCTTTTTATATTTTTTGTGGGGTTTTGTGGCATGTCTCAAAATTCTAATTATAGAACTAAAAAAGTTGCTGTAAAAGATTCTATCGTTATTGATAGTGTTAGTATTAACACTAATTTTTTCTCCATTAAAACAAAAGACAGTTTATATCTTGATACCAGTTATTACACTATTGATTTTCCTAAAGCCCTTTTAATTTTTAATAAACCTATTGAAACAGATTCCATCATCATTAATTACTTACGCTTTCCAGATTTTTTAACCAAGACTTACAAGCAATTGGATGAGAATATTATTGTTGAAAACAATGATAATATTCAAACACTTTATAAACTGTCTCAAAGCAATCAAGAGAGCAGCTATGTTCCTTTTGATGGCTTAACAACATCAGGAAGTATTTCGCGTGGTGTAACCATTGGCAACAATCAAAACTCTGTTTTAAATAGTGAACTTGATCTTCAAATAACGGGCAAATTAAATAATAAAGTTTCTCTAAGGGCTTCCATACAAGATGCCAACATTCCATTGCAAGAAAGCGGCTATTCACAACGGCTTGATGAATTTGATCAGGTTTTTATTGAATTGTTCAGCGATTCATGGAATGTACGTGCCGGCGACATTGACTTGATAAACAGTCAATCCTATTTTGCCAATTTTTCTAAACGTGTACAAGGCTTATTAGTAAACGTAAATTTGGGTAATGATGAACATAAAACTAATCTATTTGCTGCAGGTGCTTTGGTAAGAGGACAATTTACGAGAAGCCAGTTTACCGCTCAAGAAGGCAATCAAGGACCCTATAAACTTCAAGGACAAAATGGTGAATTATTTGTTTTAATTGTTTCTGGTAGTGAAACGGTTTATGTGAATGGTGTGGCAATAAAACGTGGTGAAGATCAAGATTACATGATAGATTATAATGCAGGAGAAATTATTTTTAACGCGACATTTCCCATAACATCTGAAATGCGCATTACGGTTGATTATCAATTTAGTGAGCGAAATTTTTCGCGTTTAGTGGCTTTTGGTGGTGCTAAATTTGAAAGCAAAACATTAAATATTGGGGTTTCGATTTATTCAGAAAATGATGCCAAAAACCAACCTTTACAACAAAACTTGTCTCCAGATCAAGTGCAAATTCTTTCAAATGCCGGAGATGACAAAACCTTAATGGTTTCTCCTTCGGATGTTTTCGACAGTTTTAGTGATAATAGAATTTTATATAAAAAAGAACTCATTAACGGTGTTGAAGCTTTTGTGTTTTCTAATAATCCTGATGACGAATTATACAGGGTTACCTTTAGTTTAGTAGGTTCAAATCAAGGCGATTACATATTAAGTAGCATTAATGCCATTAGCAATATTTATGAATATATAGAACCTGTTTCGGGTATTCCACAAGGAAACTTTGCGCCCATTGTTCAACTTATTGCACCAACAAAACTTCAAATAGCTGTTATTAACGGACGCTATAACCCATCAGAAAAAACGGCTATTGATTTTGAAATGGCTGGCAGTAAAAATGACCTCAACTTGTTTTCAAACCTTGATGATGCCAATAATGACGGTTTTGCTGGAAAGCTTAAAATATCACAAGCCATTGTAAAACAAGATAGCCTTTGGAACTTAAATGCTTTTGTGGATGTAGATTATATTCAAAAGAATTTTAAAACCATTGAGCGATTATATAAAGCAGAATTTACAAGAGATTGGAACATTGAAAACCCAACAGGTAATCAACAACTTTTTATCACAGGATTATCATTAAATCATTCAAAAAAAGGCACCGCCTTATATCAATTTGAGCATTTAGGCTTTACAGAAAATTTTACTGGAAACCGACATGTTGCCCATTTTAATTTGTTATTAAATAAATTTAATTTGGTTTCTTATTCCAGTTTTTTAAATGCTGAATCAAACATAAATTCATCAACATTTATTAGATCTTATAACAGAATTACGTATAGCATGAAACATGGTTGGTTAGGCGCCAAACTGGCTATTGAAAACAATGAGCAACAAGATAAAACAACCTCAACCTTAACGCCTTTAAGCCAGAAATTTAAATCTTATGAAGCCTTTTATGGTGTTGGAGACAGCACTGGCGTTTTTGCTGAAATTGGTTATAAAAATAGAATAAATGATAGCATAAAAAATAATCAATTACAAAAAGTAAACACCTCAAATACGTTTTATTTAGACTCTAAACTCATTAAAAATTCAAACACCAATGTATCACTTTATGTAAATTATAGAGTGCTTGATAATGAAGATGCGGCTATAGAAGACGAGCAATCCATCAACTCCAGAATGCAGTACAATCAAAAGTTTTTTAAACAATTTGTACAATGGAATACGGTTTTTGAAACCAATTCTGGAGCATTGGCACAACAAGATTTTACATATGTTGAAGTGGAACCCGGACAGGGTACTTACACTTGGATTGATTATAACAACAATGCTATTCAAGAGCTAGAGGAGTTTGAAATAGCACAATTTCAAGACCAAGGAAGCTATATTCGAGTATTGCTTCCAAATAGGGTTTTTATAAAAACGCATCAGAATAGATTGAGTCAAACGTTTACAATCAATCCGGCACAATGGTCGGTTAGTGATAATAAATCTGAGAAATTTTGGTCGCATTTTTATAATCAAACCAGCTATTTAATTGATAGAAAAATAAAACGTGCCGGGAATAATTTTAATATCAATCCGTTTGAAACAGAAGCCAATAACCTTTTAGGGCTTCAATTTAACTTTAGAAACGTTTTGTTTTTTAACCGAGGGAAACAACATTATACAACGTCCTACACGTATTTATCAAATAAAACCAGAAATGTGCTTTCCATTGGGTTTATAGAAAACCGTTTAAAAAGCCATCAGTTTAACCTTAACCATAAAATTGAAGAATCTTGGCTTATTGAATTATTAACCGCTTTTGATGAGAATGAAAGTATCAATGAAAATTTTTTGAGTAAAAATTATAATTTAAATAAACAACGATACAACCCTAAACTGTCTTATTTATTTAATGACAATAGCCGTTTTGATGTGTTTTATCAACATACCTCAACTCAAAACAACACGGGAGATAAAGAGACTTTAAAACAACAAAAATACGGCACGTCTTTTACCTTTTCAAATAATGAGAAAGGAACAATAACCGGAGAGTTTAATTATTTTTCAAATAATTTTACAGGCAATTCCAATACACCGGTTTCGTATCAAATGCTTGAAGGTTTACAGCCAGGAAAAAACTTTACGTGGAGTTTATTAGCACAAAAAAAACTTACCAAGTTTCTGGATTTAAATTTAAGTTACTTTGGAAGAAAGACAGAAACTAGTAAAACAATTCATACAGGAGCCATTCAGTTAAAGGCTTACTTTTAAAGATTTAATGAGTCAATAGTATTAAAAACAGATAAAATAATTTTTACAGATTCTTTGTAAAATTCTGGTTGAATGTTTTCAAAATCATCATTAGGTGTGTGGTAGTCTTCATGATCATCAACACCAAAATATAGAAAAGGAATTCCTTTTTTATGAAAGGATGCATGATCGGATGAGTAGGTCCAGTTATCAAGATTGTCCTCTCCATCATGACCAAACAATAACGTTACGCCATGTGGTGCTTTAAAATTTGAAATAACCTCTTTAAGTGTTTCATTATATCTAGTTCCAACAGCAAATAATTCATTTTTTTCACTACGGCTAATCATATCCATATTTAAATTAACCATGATTTTTTTTAGTGGGATGATGGCGTTATTTACAAAAAATTTTGAACCTTCCAGCCCTAGCTCTTCAGCATCAAAAGCCGCTAAGATTACCGAATGTTTTGGTGGATTACTTTTAAAATACTCAGCAAAACTTATTAAAGCTGCTATGCCCGATGCATCATCATCTGCACCATTATAAATAAGTCCGTTTTTAATGCCTTCGTGGTCGTAATGGGCACTAATGACAATATATATTTCAGGGTTTTCGGTTCCTTTAATGAAGCCTAAAATATTGGTGCCTATATATCTCTTTTGATTGTTACTAAAACTGAACGATTGCTCAAAAGCTTTCTTTAAAGGCAATACATTATGAAAAGTAAATTGATCGATCATATACTGCCTTGCCATAGCAGCGCCTTTTGTACCCGTGCGTCTACCTTCAAAAGCATCAGAAGATAATGTTTTGATGTTTTGGAGTAGGGCTTTTTCATTAAAAAGTTCTTGAGATTTTGTATGTTTTTCAACGGATTGTGTAAAACCCTGATTACAAATAAGAAAAAGGCAAAGAATAATTAAATAACGTTTAAAATACATTAAGTTCCATATTTAGGTGGGCTAATCTAACCAAAAAACTTAAAAGTATTAATAACAAATGTTAATTTATATTTGCTTTCATTAATTCTCTATTCATGCGGGCAATATTTTCTAAAGAGATTCCCTTTGGGCATTCTACCTCACAAGCACCTGTATTGGTACAATTACCAAACCCTTCCAAATCCATTTGGGCCACCATGTTTCTTACACGTTCTGCAGCTTCAATCTGTCCTTGCGGTAATAAGGCATATTGAGATACTTTGGCTCCAACAAATAACATGGCTGAAGAGTTTTTACAGGTTGCTACACAGGCTCCACAACCAATGCAAGTGGCTGCGTCCATAGCGGTATCGGCGGCATATTTTGAAATTAAAGTAGCATTAGCATCTTGGGTATTTCCTGAGGTATTAACCGAAATAAATCCACCAGCTTGTTGTATTCTGTCAAAAGCACTTCTGTCAACAATTAAATCTTTAATGACCGGGAAAGCTTTAGCACGCCATGGTTCTATATAAATAGTATCGCCATCTTTAAAACTACGCATGTGTAGTTGACAAACGGTAATGCTTCTGTCTGGTCCGTGAGCACGTCCATTAATATACATAGAGCACATACCACAAATGCCTTCGCGACAGTCATGATCAAATGCTATAGGTTCCTCATTTTTATCTATTAAATCTTGATTTAAAACGTCAAGCATTTCGAGAAAAGACATATCTGGAGACACATCATTAACTTTATAATCAACCAAGTTTCCTTTATCGTTAGCGCTTTTTTGACGCCAAATTTTTAATGTTAATTTCATCTGTTTAAATTTTATTTTATTTTTTTGTCAGATGGAATTCGCCGTCAAATATCTTATTTTAAATTAAGAATTATTGTGGCTCATTTCATAACCAATATGCTATTTATAACTTCTTTCTTTTACTTCAATGTTCTCGTACACTAATGCTTCCTTATGTAAAACGGCGTCTTTAGGTTCACCTTTATATTCCCAAGCAGAGACATATTGAAACTCTTTTCGTCTCATGGCTTCACCTTCAGGCGTTTGGTATTCATCTCTAAAATGTCCACCAGCAGATTCTTCTCTTTGTAAAGCGTCTTTTGCAAATAGCTCTCCCAATTCTAAGAAATCTGCAACTCGGCCAGCTTTGGCAAGCTCTTCATTGTATTCATTAGCTATACCAGGAACTTTGACGTCTTTCCAAAATTCTGCTCTTAATTCTGCGATTTCAGAAATGGCCTCTTTTAACTCTTTGGCATTTCTGGCCATACCACATTTATTCCACATGATTTTTCCTAATTTCTTATGGAAATAATCAACCGAATGGGTTCCGTTATTGTTTATTAACTTATCTAAGTTTGACTTTACTTGATTTTCGGCATCATCAAATTCCTTTGAATTCGTTGGAATTGGTCCAGTACGAATATCATGCGATAAATAATCCCCAATGGTATATGGAAGCACAAAATAGCCATCAGCCAAACCTTGCATTAAGGCAGAAGCTCCTAATCTATTGGCTCCATGATCAGAGAAATTTGCTTCTCCAATAGCATATAATCCCGGAACGGTCGTCATTAAATTGTAGTCAACCCAAATACCACCCATAGTATAGTGAGCTGCTGGATAAATCATCATGGGTGTTTCGTATGGGTTTTGATCTACGATTTTTTCGTACATCTGAAAAAGATTTCCATATTTTGCCTTGATAATATCTTTTCCTAATTTTTTAATAAGTGCTTTATCATTTTCATCAAGCCCTTTAACATGTGCTTGTTCTTTTCCGTAACGTTCAATCGCCGTAGCAAAATCTAAGTAAACCGCTTCTCCTGTTTTATTAACGCCATAACCTGCATCGCAGCGTTCTTTTGCGGCTCTGGAAGCTACATCTCTAGGAACTAAATTTCCGAATGCTGGATATCGACGTTCTAAATAATAATCTCGGTTTTCTTCAGGTATTTCGGTTGGTTTTAATTTTCCTTCTCTAATAGCAAGCACATCTTCCATATGCTTAGGAACCCAAATTCTACCATCATTTCGTAACGATTCTGACATCAATGTTAATTTTGACTGATGATCACCAGACACTGGAATACATGTTGGATGTATTTGAGTAAAACATGGGTTTGCAAAAAAAGCGCCTCTTTTATGTGCTTTCCATGCCGCTGTTACATTGCTACCCATGGCATAGGTTGATAAATAAAAGGCATTGCCATAACCTCCTGTTCCTAAAACAACAGCATGAGCAGAGTGGCGCTCAATTTCACCTGTTACTAAATTACGCGCTATAATACCTCTAGCCTTTCCGTCAACAATAACAACATCTAGCATTTCATGGCGGTTATACATTTTAATTTTGCCACGCCCAATTTGACGGTTCATGGCTGAGTAAGCACCTAATAATAATTGCTGTCCTGTTTGACCTTTGGCATAAAAAGTTCTGGAAACCAAAACACCTCCAAAAGAACGGTTGTCTAACAATCCACCATAATCACGAGCAAAAGGAACGCCTTGCGCAACACATTGATCGATGATGCTGGTTGAAACCTCAGCTAAACGATACACGTTTGCTTCTCTTGAACGATAGTCTCCTCCTTTAACCGTGTCATAAAACAATCTATACGTAGAATCGCCATCTCCTTGATAATTTTTTGCGGAATTAATGCCTCCTTGAGCTGCAATGG
>Ga0210034_1000106_pt1 | contig 103631 bp, 115 predicted proteins | sample CryGeymeta201505_FD_185466 | JGI IMG/M metagenome (GOLD analysis project Ga0210034, IMG submission 185466) | Groundwater microbial communities from Crystal Geyser aquifers in Utah, USA - Crystal Geyser metaG 2015-05 (SPAdes) (version 2) | ecosystem: Environmental > Aquatic > Deep subsurface >... | reverse complement strand
TGCCTATCTGCAATAGATAGTCTTCTCCATCTATAAGTTTACCCGATGAAGTTTAACAAAACATGAATACTATTGCACGCCTTCATATATTTAACATATTGATATTGTTGGGGGAATGAAAGGGGGCTATGATTTAATGCGCGGTTTTGAGAGCAGGGCTTTGAAGCGTTGCTTTGATATTTGCCCCATTGAGGTTTTGGGCGCGCCAGATAGCGCCGATAATACGTTTTGGGATGTGGCCTTTAAAACGGTGCAAGACCATGTTGGGCGGTAAAGCGCTATGTTTGGTGACCATTTCGGGCAAGAGCGTTATGCCATGGCCTTGCGCGACCATTTGAATGAGCGTGAGTAAGCTTGTGGCGCTTAGGGTTTTTTTGTCCTCCTTATTTTGTAGAGCGCATGCCGACAGGGCATGATCGCGTAGACAGTGACCGTCTTCTAGCAGCAAGACGTTTTTATCGGCTAAGTCACTGATTTTAATATATTCATTTTGCTTAAAAATGCCTTTAGGCGCGGCGCAGTAAAAGGGCTCTTCGTAGAAAATTTGGCTTTCAAATCCTGTAACGTTATAGGGAAAAGCGATGATGGCCATATCGATAGTATTCATATTTAATTTTTCGATTAAATTGGCCGTTAAATCTTCAGTGATTTGAAATTCCATATTTGGGAATTCGGCCTGAAGCGAGGGAAGAATATGGGGCAGTAAATACGGTGCGATAGTTGGGATCAAACCTAGGCGCATAGGCCCTGAAAGCGGATTGTTCAGCATTTGGGCGCGCGCCACAAGCGTATCAACCTGATTTAAAACAATCTTGGCGGTTTTTAAAACCTCTTGCCCAAAAGGGGTGAGGGTCGTTTTTTTGCGGTTTTGACGATCAAGCACATTTTGACCAAGCAAATTTTCCATTTCCTTTAAGCCAGCGCTCAGCGTTGATTGTGAGACATGACAGAGCGCCGCAGCCTGATGGAAGTTTCCTGTTTGAGCTAAGGCCGTCAGGTATTGCATTTGTTTTAGGGTTGGGGGCGCACTCATATATCGAATATTTCACATTATAATTATTATATCAATCGATTTATACGATTAATAATGTGCGAAATATTCATTGGATTTACCCCCTGAATCGGCGCTAAGGTCAGCTCATCATTCACACACTTAAATCTTTTAAAGGAGATATACTATGTTAGGAATTGGCGATAAATTACCAGAATTTTCAGTAATGGGCGTAAAGCCTGGTTTCATGATGCACGAAGAAAACGGCGTCAGCGCGTTTGAAGAAATCACACAAGATAGCTTTGAAGGCAAATGGAAAGTTATTTTTTATTATCCAAAGGATTTCACTTTTGTATGCCCGACTGAAATTGTTGAGTTTGCAAAATTGAACGAAGAGTTCGCTGATCGTGATTGTGTTGTTATGGGCGGATCAACAGATAACGAGTTTTGTAAATTGGCATGGCGCCGTGAGCACGCGGACCTTGCAAAATTAAACCAGTGGAGCTTTGCTGACACTACAGGCGCGCTTCTTGACGGTTTGGGCGTGCGTGATAAACAAGCGGGCGTTGCGTTGCGTGCAACATTTATTGTTGATCCGCATAATGTTATTCAACAAGTGTCTGTGAACTCATTAAACGTGGGTCGTAATCCAAAAGAGATTTTACGTCTTGTTGATGCGCTTCAAAGTGATGAGCTTTGCCCTTGTAACCGCCCAGTTGGTGGTGAGACAATTGATGCAAGTAAAATTGCAAATGATATGGCGATGCAGAAAAAAGCAGCTTAGTTTTTAAATATCAATAAATAAGAAGGAGTTTATCGCTCCTTCTTATACTTCCCACTAACTTCAGGCAATTTTAAAGGATTTAAAATGGAACTTACCCAAGCAATTGAACGCCGCCGCGCTGTTAAAAAATATGACACTGAGTATGTAATTTCCGAGGCTGATTTTAGAGCGCTTGTTGAGCTTGCAACGCAGTCGCCATCATCATTTAATATTCAGCATTGGCGTTTTGTGGATGTGACGGATAAAGAAGCGCGCCAAAAAATTCGCGCCGCCGCATGGGATCAAGCGCAAGTGACTGAAGCATCAAAGTTGCTTGTTTTATGTGCCGATGTTAAAGCGTGGGAAAAAAATCCTGAGCGGTATTGGAATAATGCGCCGCAAGCCGTATCAGAAATGATGGTGCCCATGATTAAGAGTTTTTATGAGGGGCGTGAATGGATACAGCGCGACGAAGCGCTGCGCTCTGTTGGGATTATTTCTGAATCGCTTATGCTCAACGCGTCTGCGATGGGGCTTGATACTTGCCCGATGATTGGGTTTGACCAAGAGGCAGTGGGTGAGATTATTAATCTGCCCGAGGATCATATTATCGGCATGATTATCGCGCTTGGTAAACGCCGCGAAGAGCCGTTTCAACACGGTGGCCGTTTAAATTTTGAAACGGTTGTCGTTAACAATAAATTTTAAATTTTAATTAAAGGAGAAGACAATGAGCATTGAAACCATTAAACAAGCCATTCCTGATTACGCAAAAGACATCAAATTAAACCTATCGTCTTTGGCCAATGATGAGACATTATCGGCGCAACAATTATGGGGTACTTTTTTGGCCTCTGCGATGGCAGGTGGTAATGAATTTGTGATCCAGAACGTGGCCGCAGAAGCAATGACCCATCTTTCAGCAGAAGCCGCCAATGGCGCAAAGGCCGCGGCATCTATTATGGCGATGAATAATATTTATTACCGTTTTGTTCACTTGGCATCAAACAAGGAATATCAAACAATGCCTGCGGGACTTCGGATGAACGTGATTGGTAATCCAGGGGTGGATAAGATTGATTTTGAATTGTGGTCAACGGCGGTATCGGCGATTAATGGATGTGGCATGTGTATTGACGCGCACGAAAAACAGCTCTTAGCGCATGGTGTGTCAAAAGAGCAGATTCAGGCCGCCGTTAAAGTGGCCTCCGTTGTTCAGGCAGCCTCAGCGATTTTAACCGCAGAGCAGGCCATGGGCGGCGTTGCGATGAAGCAAGCGGCGTAGCCTTTTAGTGTTATTGCGAAGATCGTTTTAAGATTGGTTTGCTTTGATCGCAATGACGAAAAAAAGACATGATGAAAAAGCCCTGTCTGGGAAGGCGGGGCTTTTTTGTGCTTGGTTGTTTTTTATAAGCCATAAGGGGAGCAGGGTTTGTGCGTGAAAGTGTTGTCTTTCACGTTGGGTTAACAAAAAGAGGGCGCGCCCATTTTTGCGCGTTCCGTTTTGGCGTAAAACCGTCTAACGCGGGGATTTAAAAATAGGAGAAAGCCTATTTTCCTGCGCTCACCGATGATCTTACGCAGATCGATCTTAATAAAACTTTTAGGCTTATATTCCTATATTGTCAAGTGTTTTTTATAAAATGGGCTATTTTTTGTAATATTCTGTCTTTTTTAAGATAAAAATAGCCGTTTAAAGAATATTTTCTTGTCAATGCACTTCTTTTGGTTTACATAATTTAAAAATAAGTTGAGGTGTGTGATGAGTGTTAATTTAGCGGATGTTCCCGATGTGACTTTTGAAAAAGTTACGGAGCCTAAAAAACAAGATGATGTGCTGACTTGCTTTCCAGCAGATGAGCATGGTCGTTTAGATGGTGCTTTTACACGAGCTATTTTATGCCGCAATGAGCTTAATTCAAGTGGCTCTTCATCCTCAACACCCACAGGACAGAGCATATCTCTGGATTGGGATTGTAAAGCGGAAATCAAAAAGCTTGAGTGTTCCCTTGGCGGAACTGAATTTGGCTGGCAGGTCATTGCAGTGCCAAAAGTAAAACTCTAACTCTTATGCACGAACACTTCGCGGTGGGGATAAGGGATTTCGATTCCGTGTTCTTTAAACGCATCCCATAGGGCTAGCATGACATCGCCTTTCGTATTCGTGATCCCTTTTTCGGCGTCTTTAATCCAGTAACGCAAAACAAAGTTGAGGGAGCTATCGCCAAATTCAACCAAGTGACAGACAGGCACGGGACTATCGACCACGCGGTCTGGTTTTTTGGCCGCTTCAACGGCGAGGGCTTTGACCTTATGCGGGTCAGAATTATAATGCACGCCAAAACTTGTTTCGATCCGCACGAGTGTATTGCCGTGTGACCAGTTAACCACTTGCTGCGTGATGAATTCTTCATTCGGGACGAGGTAGGATTTATTATCCCGCGTCACAAGCTCCGTATAGCGTGCGCCCATATGGTTAACCCAGCCAAACGTGCCTTCCATTTCAATGATATCGCCGGGCTTAATGGATTGATCCATTAACAGAAGCATACCGCTAAAGAGGTTTGAAATGACTTTTTGCAAGCCAAAACCAATACCCAAACCGACCGCTCCAGAAAACACGGCAAAAAGGGAGAGATCAATCCCCGCCGATGTAACCCCGATCAAAAGCGCGGAGATAAAAAGAAAAACGCGGGTAATTTTGGCAATCAGAACGCGCGAGGAGGGGTTTAAGCTTCGAACGCCTGCCAGTTTTTTATCGGCAAGGTTGGCCAAAAACAGGGCACCATACATGAGGATAAAAATCCCCAATACGCCTTTGGTCACACTTAAGGCAGAGAGGCGAAATTCACCGATGTTAAAACCAATAGCATCAAGGGTGGACATGGTTTCATCGAGCACGCCAAAGATACTTAAGGCCGCAAGCCCCCAAATGGTGAGGGCAAAGATGTTACGGGCAAAGCGATTTTCAATCAGTTGCACCAGCATACGAATGATGATCCACGCAAAGAGAAGCTTCATCACCACTTCGGAGAAGGTGACCGAAATATCGAGCATGCCAAAGTCAATAATTTTTGTGCCCAAAAAGATGAAGATCAGCGAAATGGCAGGCAGTAAAAGGCGCAGCATATTGCGCATCGCCTCAATCAGCCGATAGGGAATAGTCAATTTATTTAAAAGATCGTTCAGCCTTGGTTTTGAGTATTTTCTGATAAAAAAAGCGGCAATAAACGATAGTGTAATAATCGCCATCTGAACCCCAAAATCGAGGGTCAGAATATTGGCCCCGACCCATTCAACCGATTTTGTTTGAAGGGCGGTGATATTTATGTTTTCTAATGAGAAAGTTTGAACCATGCGCAAAGTTTAGACTATTCTGTTTGTCTTTAAAAGATACGTTTACGCGCAAACACATTATATAAGAGGTTATTATCATGCAATATTTACACACGATGGTCCGGATCAAGGATATTGATGAGTCGCTTGATTTTTATTGTAACAAAATGGGTATGGTTGAGATATCGCGCATGGAAAATGAGGGGGGGCGTTTTACGCTGATTTTTTTGGCAGGCAGTGATGATGCGCAAGCCGCCAAAGTTAATAAAGTTCCGACATTAGAGCTGACTTACAATTGGCCCGATGAACAGGGTAAGACAGAAGACTATACTGGCGGGCGTAATTTTGGGCATTTGGCCTATCGCGTCGATAATATTTATGAGACCTGTCAAAAGCTCATGGATGCGGGGGTCACAATTAATCGCCCGCCGCGCGATGGTCATATGGCGTTTATCAAAAGCCCCGATGGAATTTCGTTTGAATTATTGCAACGCGGCGCGCATTTACCACCAGCTGAGCCATGGGTGAGTATGAAGAATACAGGGTCTTGGTAAGGTTTCGCTCTTTTATCTTAATGTTTTTAAAAGCAGCTGTGTCATTTGGTGCGTGACAACGTCGTCCATTTCTTGGCCGCTGATGAGGCGGAAGAAAATGGGGCCGAGGATCACGTCAATCGCTGTTTCGGTATCCAGATCAACGGCGAATTCCCCGTTGCGCTTTCCTGCCTCGATCAGGGAGGAGAGGGTGTTATAACGGTCTTGTAAAAACGTGTCGATAAAGATTCTGAGAGCGTCAGGCTCGGCTTGGGCTTCGCCTAAAATTTCGGCCACGGTGCGACCGTTTTTACCGCTTAGCTGTCTGCCGAGGCGCTCAATTTGGGCGCGTATTCCATCAGAAGCGCTGTTTGGGCTGGGCAGGATATTATTAAAGGCAGGCTGAGAGAAAATGGCATCAACGACAACAGATGTCTTGTTTGGCCACCAGCGATAGATAGTGGTTTTGCCAACGCCTGCTTTTTTTGCAATGGCTTCGATGGATAATTTTTGAACGGAGGTATGGGTCAAAAGGCGGCGCGTGGCTTCTAGGATTGCACGTTTTGATGCCTCTGATCTGGGGCGGCCAGATTTTTTCTGGGGTTCGTCGTTTTCCATGTCATTTTCAGAAAGATGGCGAGCAGATTGATTCATAATGTCCTCATAGACGCCATTGAATGGCGCGATTGTGATTATTATTTTATATGTTTTGTATTTTTCTTAATACAAAACGCTTCGTTTTATTTATCGTGATTTATTCTTTATAAACAAGTGGTTTTAAAGATCAAGGGGGATTTTATAAATAGCCTCCATTTTCATTTGTACTTTTTCTTTAGCTTTTTAGGCTAAAATTAGGTATTCAGGGGGTAATAATAAACACAGTTTCAATGTGTGCGGGAAAAGAAGGGTTACAATCATGGAAGTATGGATACTCTACGGAGATGATATTGAATCAAACGCTGATCTAGCGCACGAGGTTCGCCGTTTTCAGGTCGAAGGGCAAAAAATGGATGTTACCGTAAAGGTGATACGCCCTGACCAATTTGATTTGCTGGTATCGCATGATGCGCGGGATTCTATTTTGATTAACGGCAAAGCGGTGCCGCTTCCCGATTTTGTTTTTCCTTATTTTAATCATCACGATCATAGTTACTTCTCGCTCGCGATTGTGCGTCAGTTAGAGCAGCTTGGGGTGCATGTTTATAATGGCGCGCAAACGATTGAAACGGTGCGCGATAAGTTGCACACGCATCAGATTTTGGCAGAAAGCGGGATTACGACCCCTGACACGATGCTGGCAAAATTCCCTGTTGATATGAAACTCGTTGAAGATCGGATTGGTTTTCCTGTTGTTGTTAAAACATTAAATGGCGCGCTGGGTATTGGTGTGTTTTTGATTGAAACACAAAGCGCCTTTCGTGACTTGATGGAATTGGTGGGGGAAACAAACCCGAACTTGCAATTAATTTTCCAAAAATTTGTGGCCCAAAGTAAGGGGCGGGATTTGCGCCTTTTTGTTGTAGATGGTGAAGTGATCGCGTCAATGGAGCGCCGCGCCAAGGATGGCGGGTTTAAGGCCAATTATAGCTCTGGCGCGTCTGTGCATGAATTTATCCCTGATGCGGATGCCATAGATATGGCGATAAAAACGGCGCAGGTTTTGGATATTGATATTGGCGGTATTGATTTGCTGTTTAATGAGGGCGGCGGCTATACGATTTGTGAAGCCAATACATTTCCTGGCTTTAAGGGGTTGGAAAAAGCGTCGGGCGTGAATGTTGCCAGCAAAATTTTAGAATCAATGCAGCGCCGCATGGCACAAAAGAAAAACGCACTTTCTGACGCGCTAATCCATCAGGATAATGACGCACCGAACAGTGGCATCTCTCATATTTCTGCAGAATAAGGTTTATTAAAACCTTGTCGGCGCGGGCGCTACTTCGATGATGGCGCCGCGTTTGTATTCCATAACCGATAATCCGCGATCAACAAGGCCATTAGATTTAAATCTGAAAATACCATCTGTCCCGATAAAACCATTGCGGTTCATAATCGCAGCGCGGTCAAAAGACGCATTGCCCGATTTGGCAAGAACAGCCGTGAGCGCCGTTGCATCATAAGCAAGCGAGGCAAGGCGCACTGGTTTTTCGTTGTATAGATTTTGGTAGCGGCGTTCAAACTCGCTATGCATACGTGGGGACGGGCCAGCAAAAATAGCGCCGCTTAAATTTTTCTCGCGGGCGAGGCGATCATCTTCCCATAGCCCCGTGCCGATGCGGATGGCCTTATCGGGGGTGATGCCATGAAAGCTTAAGGTGCTCGCGATTGTTTCAGCTGTTAAGCCGCCAACAGGAATAAAGACCGCGTCCATGGGGGCGGGGTTTTGAGCAAAGGCTTCAATTTGCGTGGATAAATCATTTGTGCCAGAAACAAAGCGGAGTTGTCGGGTGATTTGATTGCCACTGCCCAGAACATTTTTTTCAAACTCTTTGGCGGCGGCGTCGCCGTATTTATCCATCGGGGCGATAAGCCCAAAGTTTTTATGGCCTTTTTGGACGGCGTATGCGGTGACGCGCTCCACTTGAGCAAAGGGCATGAAGCCCATGAGAAAGGCGTTATCGCCCGCGAGTGTCCAGTCAGTTGAAAAAGCAATCACATTAATACGGCGCGGCGCGGCAGCAGCTTTTGCGGCGCGCACAGAATCGGCAAAGACAGGGCCGAGCAGAATTTGCGCGCCATTATCAATTGCTGATTGCGCGGCGGCGGAGGCGCCCGATGCGTTTCCTTTTGTATCACGGGGGATGAGTTCAAAATTCTCATAGCCCATTTCGAACAGAGCCATTTGCGCGGCCTGTAACATAGAATTGCCAAGCGCGGCGTTTTGCCCGGATAAAGGAAGGAGGATGCCTACTTTGACGGCGGGTAAGGCCGCTTGGCGGGGCATATTATTGTTATCAAGCGGATTGATACGCGTGATTTCGATTTCTTTAGGCCTGTTAGATGTCGGATCATTGGGATCATTCGGCAAGGCATTTTCCCATGTTTTGGCGGCGCGAAGGCTTTCACTACAGCCGCTCAACAGGGCGCCTGACAGAATGAGCGCAGTAAATAAGAGGATAACATAAGAAAGACGGTGAATTTCGAGCATAGGCCTGCTATCTATTAAAGTGTTATGATCAAAAGCACCTTACAAAATAATACTGCGCCTTCACAAGAGGTTTCCCGAAATGGGTCACAACCTATCGTCAATAAGGTGAGCCCAGCGGCGCAAACGCAAACGGCGGAAGATGATATGAACCCTGATGACTTTATTGCTCTCGGTAAGCCTAATGGTGATTTAAAACCCGGTCTTTATTTGATTGCTACGCCGATTGGCAATTTGCGCGATATTACATTTCGCGCCCTTGATACGCTTAATGGCGCGGATATCGTGCTTTGTGAGGATACTAGGGTCACAGGCAAGCTCCTTCGGGCTTATGGGTTTAAAAAACCGATGCAGGTTTATAATGACCATAGTAGTGATAAACAGCGCGAAAATATTATCGCCGCCGTGCAAAGCGGGCAGGCGGTTGCTATTTTAAGTGATGCGGGCACGCCGCTTATTTCTGATCCGGGATATAAGTTGGTGCGCCTTGCGATTGAAGCGGGCTTGCATATTACCTCTGTGCCGGGGCCAAGCGCGGCTTTATGTGGCGTGCAGCTCTCTGGATTGCCAACAAACCAGTTTTCCTTCCTTGGGTTTTTACCGCCAAAATCGGCGGCGCGTATTACGGCGCTTCAGGCGTGGGCGGACGCGCCGGGATCTCTTGTGATTTATGAAACAGGACCGCGCTTGGCAGATAGTTTGACCGATATGATGCAAGTTCTTGGAGACCGTGAAGTGGCGGTCACGCGCGAGCTGACCAAGATGTTTGAAGAAGTGCGCCGTGGTATGCTCTCAGAAGTGATCGCGCATTACACCGAAAATGGCCCGCCTAAGGGTGAGATTGTTGTGGTGATTGCACCCAAAGGTGAGGTTGTTGTGTCAACGGAAAGCCTTGAGCAGCAAATTATAAAAGCGCTGGAAACGATGTCTGTGCGTGATGCGGCGGAGATGGTTGCCAAGGCGTCAGGCAAGCCCAAGCGGGCGATTTATACGCTGGCGTTAAAGCTCGCGAGTAAATAAGCGAAATGGCCTTGACCAAGAGATTAGGCCAAAAAGAGCGCACTTATGATCGCGGGGTCGCTGGCGAAGCGCAAGCTGTCAAATATCTACAAGCCAATGGGTATGAGATTTTATCCGAGCGGTATAAAACCAAATATGGAGAGATTGATATTATTGCCCGTCAGAAAAATGTGATTGCGTTTATTGAGGTTAAAGCGAGAGTAACTGTAGAACAGGCGCTTCAATCCATCACGCCCAAAATGAAAATGCGTATTGCAAATGCGGCGCTTTTTTTCTTATCAGAGTGTGAAGCGGCGAATCAATGTGATTTACGATTTGATGTGATTGCCATTCAATCGCCATTATCGGCAGGTAACACAGTCACACATATAGACAATGCATGGCAAATCGAGCCATAATCTTTTTACTCAATTTTTCATCTTAATAATAAATGGATACCTCATGTCTTATAAATTACCCCTTATTATAGCGACAGTTTCACTTAGTGCGTTTGCGCTTCAGGGTTGTACAGTGACGGGACTTGCCGTTGGTGCCGCTGCGAGCACGGGGATTGCCGCCGCGCAAGAAGGCGGCATTAGCGGCGCGGTTAGTGATACGGTGATTAAAGCCAAAATTAATGACGCGTGGCTTAATTATGATGTTAGCACGTTTGGGAAATTATCGACCACGGTGGAGCAGGGGCGTGTGTTGATAACGGGCGTTGTCCAAGACCCCAATCACCGCGTTGAGGCCGTTCGCCTTGCGTGGCAGGTCAAGGGTGTGAAGCAGGTTATTAATGAAATTCGCGTGGCCGATAGTGAGGGCTTTACGGGATTTGTGCGTGATAAATGGATTACGTCACGCCTGAGAACAGCCATTACAATTGACCGCGGGGTGCAATCTATCAATTACTCAATTGATACAGTGCAAGGAGTTGTTTACTTGATGGGTTATGCGCAAAGTCAGGCGGAGCTTAACCGAGTCATCGAAACGGCACGAACCATATCGAATGTAAAACAAGTTGTAAGCTACGTCAAATTTGCTGGTGAGGACATTAAGCCTGATCCGCTGGCTGCAGAAAATAATACCTATGGAGACGATGCCCGCTATTAAGTCATCTGCTATTCGGGAGTACATGTTTAAGGTCGGCGGCTTGCCTGATGCAGATCTTGACTTGGTCATGGCGGCTATTTCTTTGGCGGCGCAAGACAGTCCCGATTTATCGGTTGAAAAATATTACCATCATATAGAGAAAATGATTGTGCAAACGAAAGCCCGTTTTGAAGCGCTTATGACAGCAGGAAGTGCGGATGATGCGGGAACGCGCCTTGCGGCGCTTAAACATGTTATTGCGGATGAACATGAATATCGCGGGGATCTGCAGACTTATGATGATTTGCAAAATGCCAATATCATTCGTGTGATTGAACGGCGCAAAGGCTTACCGATTGCGCTGGCTATACTTTATGTGCATGTCGGTCAGGCGGTGGGATTTGATGTGAGAGCGCTCTCTTTTCCCGCGCATGTGATTTGCCGCCTTGACCATCATGGCGAGCGCCTTGTTTTTGATCCGTTTGATGGGTGTAAAATGATGCAAGCGCCAGATTTACGCCAGATGCTTAAAAAGCTTATAGGGGAGAAGGCAGAATTATCGACAGCGTATTTTGAGGCGAGCACGAAGCGGCAAATGCTTGTGAGACTTCAAAATAATATCAAGCTGCGTCAGATTGAGGCCGAAGATTATAAGGGTGCGCTCAATACCGTTGAGGCGCTGCAGAAAATTGATCCTGATGAATATCGCTTGCTTCTTGATTCTGGTGTTTTGAATGCGCGCACGGGGCAGCTTAAAAAGGCGATTGAGCAATTAGAAGAGTATATCGCCAAAGCGCCAGCAGGCCCAGACCGATATGAGGCGGAGATTTTTTTACGTGAAATTCAAAATAATTTGACGTAACGTGGCTAAACGCCCTCCAATTAAGGCAAATATGTGGAAAGACGGAGGTATTGTTATGTAGCCTCTTGCCAGCGCTGTATTCTCGTCATATTAATAGTGCCAATCAACGTGCGATTCGTGCGTTTTCAAACAGGTTATTTTTTTATAAGGAGTCATAATGCTTGTCCGTGTTTTATTTATAATGTTACTCAGTGTGAGTGTCGTAGCCTGTTCGAGCAAAGACAAAGATTTAGGGGATTCATCCGGTGCGGTCTTAAGTGAGCGCGATGGTGTAGGTTATCCTGATGGGTCAGGTTTTGATGGGTCAAGTGTTGGCGGCGTCGATGGATCTGTTGTTCCAGGCAGCGCGCAAGATTTTGCAATCAATGCAGGGGACCGTATCCTTTTTGATACAGATAGCTACAGCCTGAACAGTGAAGCCCGTATGATTGCGGAATCACAAGCCAGATGGTTGAATAACTACTCATCATTAAATGTTACAATCGAAGGTCATGCCGACGAGCGTGGAACACGTGAGTATAACTTGGCGCTTGGTGAAAGCCGTGCAAACGCGATTAAAAACTATCTCGTTTCATTGGGGGTTGACCCACGCCGTCTGAACACAATCAGCTATGGTAAAGAGCAGCCTGCTGTTATTGGCGATGGGCCATCAGCATGGTCACAAAACCGCCGTGGTATGACACGTATTCAGTAACCCTAAAACACTTAGGAAAGATGTTGGTATCAGCATCTTAAGATTAGGCAATGATGAATTTTAAGAAGACAAAAAAGGCATGGGGGCACACGCTTCTGTGCCTTTCTTTATCAGGGGTTGTTTATACAGCCGCCCCTATTACGGGCGTTTATGCGCAGTCTAATGATGTGCTGAATCGGCTTAATCGTTTGGAAAATGAGCTTGATACCTTAAACCGCGCCGTGTATCGGGGCGAGAAACCTGTTTTGACGCAAATGCCCGATGAGGCGGCGGCGCAAGAGGCGGCCCGCAATATCGCCAACGGTGAAATTCGTTTGCAGCAATTGGAGACTCAAATTCGCGAGTTGACGGGACGTATTGAAGAACAGCAATATCAAATCAATCAAATTCAAAACCAGATGAACGCCGTGCAAGCCGCGCAAAACTCTGCGAGTGCCGCGCCTGTACAAAATGAAAGAACCCGCGTTTTCTCAAGTACGCAAGGCGCAATCCAAAATGATGCAGGTTTGCCACAGCCTGTTGCGAGCAATACACCATCGCAAATTGGGACAAGTGTTTTGGGCGGTCAAATCCCCGCGCGTATGCAAACTTTGTCTACTGGCAATAGCGGTGAAGGGGATCCGACATTGCAATATGAACAAGCCTTTGCAGATTTGAAAAATGAGAGTTACGCACAGGCGCAAAAGGGATTTGAAGATTTCTTGGCGGTTCATAAAGACCATGTCTTGGCCTCAAACGCGAAATACTGGCTTGGTGAAACATTCTATGTGCAGGGCAATTTTGATAAGGCGGCGCGTACTTTTGCCGAAGGGTATCGCTCTTATCCTGATAGTCCAAAATCACCTGATAATTTGTTAAAGCTGGGCGTTTCTTTGGCGGCGTTGGGTAAAACCGAAGATGCGTGCGTGGCGCTTGGGCAGTTGCCGAAAAAACACGCTGATGGCCCTGGTCCTGTTTTAAGTCGCGGCGTACAGGAAATGGAACGCCTTGGTTGCGGGTCGTAACGCGCTCTTATTCATAAGAGGAGTTCGGCCTTGATTCAAAAGACACTTTATCAGTTTTTCGATGATAATCCCAATATGGCTAAGCATAATGCGCTTGCCGTTGGGGTGTCTGGTGGCCCTGATAGTATGGCACTGGCGCAGGGTCTGGCGCATATCTTCCCCGATAAAATGATTCATGTTTTAAGTGTTGATCATGGGCTTCGCTCAAGCTCTGCTGATGAGATTGCAGTGGTGAAAACATGGTGCGCGGATTATAAAAACATGGTTCATCATGCCCTGAAATGGGAAGGAGAAAAGCCCAATACAGCCGTGATGCAAGAGGCGCGAAAGGCGCGGTATGCTCTGATGGCTGATCTTTGCCAGGTGCAAGGCCTATCTGTTTTATTTGTTGCCCATCACCAAGATGATCAGCGCGAAACGCTTTTGATACGCCTTGCCAAAGGGAGCGGACTTGATGGCTTAACAGGGATGCAAGATATAATTGATTATAATGAAAATTTAGTTATTGCGCGGCCTTTGTTGGAGGTAACCAAAGCCGATATTGTGGCGTATTGCGCGGATCAGAAAATTAATTATGTGCAAGACCCGAGCAATGAAAATGATAGATATCTGCGCCCGCGCCTTCGGCAAATTGAACAGGCGCTGGAGGAAGAGGGGTTTTCGTCAAAGCGGGCGGCCAGTTTGAGCAAGAGAGTGGCGCGTGCCAAAAAGGCGCTTGAGTTTATCACGGATCAAGCCTTTGATGAGCTTGCCTGTAGAGAGGCGGCCAATAGGATCCGGATTGATAGTGAGAAATTTAGAGGCTGGCCGGATGAAATTGGCCTGCGGGTTATTTTGAAAATCATTCATCAATTCAGGCAGCATGATGAGTATGGTGTGCGCCTTGAAAAGGCTGAAGCGTTGTTTGAAGAGATAAAACGTCATATTCAAAAGGGGGAGGCGATGAAACGTCGCAGTCTTGGCAATTGTCTATTTGCGTTTGACCCTAAAAAGAGGGCATTATTGATAGAGCAAGAACATGAGATTGATTAACTACATCGCGCCAAAGATTATTATCCTCGCCCTTTTTATAATGATGGGCGGGGCATCTGTACAGGCGCAGTTTATTGATCGGTTTCCTGAAAACTTTAAAAAATTGACCTATTTAGAGGGAGATTTTGGCGATTATGTCTGGGGCGTGCCGATGGAGGCGGTCAAGGAGCTGGAATATAAAAAGCGCACCCCGTTTCTTCAAGAGGTTGAGAATGCGCTGTTTTATCAAATTCGTTACCGCGGTAGACAGAGCATAATCAGTTATGAGTTTGAGGATAATAAATTGGTGCGGGGGCAGATTGATATTTATGAGCAGCATCCCAACGCGCAAAAATGGTTTGATTTGCTTCTTGAGGAGCAAATTGATTTGGAAAAAGAATTCGGCGCGCCGATACGCGAGGAATTTATCTGGAAGAATAATGCACGTAGGAATTACCCTGAAGAATGGCGCTTTGCCCTCTTAGAAGGGCAGGTAGAGGTGCATCTGGGTTTTTTCAAAGAGGGGACAGTTGCCAAAGTCGCGCTGGCGCAAAAAGAGCTTTTTAAGATTGGGATGACCATCATCTATGAAAAAGCAGACAGGCAAAAAGAAAAACCGCTACCGCCCGAAATAAAGCCGCTTAATTTACCCGCAATAAATCCGCCGCGTGATGAGATATCGTTACAAGAGGATGATCAAACAGGCGGGGCGGTCGATGATTTGGGTGATGAGGATGCGATTTCAGACATTCTTTTGCCGTAAAAGCCTTTTATCCTTACAGTTTATTAATCTGCAATAATGGCTAAATCGCGCAGAAATGCTTGCTTTTTTTGCTAAAAGGCGTAGGTTTCATGAGGATAATAGCACTATCGTTTTGTAAAATTTTCATAAGGAAAAGACGTGAAAAATAAAAATAATATTCTCTTTTGGGCTGGTATTGGGCTTTTTGTCTTGGTTTTGCTTAATTTTATGCAAAACAGCAAGATGATTCAATCGGCGGAAACAGCCAATGAGTTGGCGTATAGTGATTTTATGGCCGATGCCAAAGCAGGCCGTGTTGCTGATGTTGTGATTAAAGGTCAAAACATTACGGGTCATTATACCGAAGGCGATAAAAAATTCAGTGTTATGGTCCCTAGTGGCGAGAACGTGGTTGAGCGCCTTGATGGTACAGCGGTGCGGATTAAAGCCGAAGAGCCAGCGCCAGAGCAAATTAGTGCTTTTTCTATTCTTCTGTCATGGTTTCCAATGTTGCTTCTTATTGGGGTTTGGATTTTCTTCATGCGCCAGATGCAGGGCAAAGGCGGCGGCGGTGCAATGGGCTTTGGTAAATCACGCGCAAAATTGCTAACGGAAAAACATGGCCGAGTGACATTTGAAGATGTTGCGGGCATTGACGAAGCCAAGGTTGAGCTTCAAGAGATTGTTGAATTTCTGCGTGACCCACAAAAATTTCAGCGCTTGGGCGGTAAAATTCCAAAAGGCGCGCTTCTTGTTGGCCCGCCTGGTACGGGTAAAACGCTAACGGCGCGCGCTGTTGCAGGAGAGGCCGAAGTGCCGTTCTTTACGATTTCAGGATCGGACTTTGTTGAAATGTTTGTCGGTGTGGGCGCAAGCCGCGTGCGTGATATGTTTGAACAGGCCAAGAAAAACGCGCCTTGTATTATTTTCATTGATGAAATTGATGCGGTGGGGCGTCACCGTGGCCATGGCCATGGCGGGGGAAATGATGAGCGTGAGCAAACATTGAACCAGCTTTTGGTTGAGATGGACGGGTTTGAAGCAACAGAGGGTGTGATTTTGATTGCCGCCACAAACCGTCCTGATGTTCTTGATCCCGCTTTATTGCGCCCCGGTCGTTTTGACCGTCAGGTGACAGTGCCGCTTCCTGATGTTGTGGGACGTGAGAAAATTTTGAAAGTGCACATGAAAAAAGTGCCGCTTGGCAATAATGTGTCTGCTTCTGTTTTGGCACGTGGAACGCCTGGATTTTCTGGCGCGGATTTGGCGAACTTGGTTAATGAGGCTGCATTATTGGCGGCGCGTAAAGATAAGCGCACGGTCAATATGGAAGATTTTGAAGGCGCAAAAGATAAGATCATGATGGGCGCAGAGCGTAAATCCATGGTCATGACAGAAAACGAGAAGAAGCTTACAGCGTATCATGAGGCGGGACACGCGATTGTTGCTATTCATGAAAAAGAGTCTGATCCTATTCATAAGGCCACAATTATTCCGCGTGGTCGGGCGCTTGGCCTTGTGATGCGTCTTCCTGAGGGGGATCGTATTTCGATGTCACGGGCAAAACTAAAGGCCGACTTATCGGTGGCGATGGGCGGGCGGATTGCCGAAGAAATGATATTTGGCGCAGACCAAGTGACAACGGGCGCATCAAGTGATATCCAAATGGCAACCGATACGGCGCGCCGCATGGTCACAGAATGGGGTATGTCTGATAAGTTAGGCCCGCTTCGTTATGGGTCGAGCCAAGATGATTTTTATACAGGCCAAGCTAAGACGATGTCTGATGTGACGGCTTCTGTTGTTGACAGTGAAACACGTTTAATCGTTGAAACGGCTTATGCGCGCGCACAGAAAATTTTGAGTGATCATATCGATCAGCTTCATTTGCTTGCTAAAGGCTTGCTTGAGTATGAATTACTCAGTGGTGATGAGATCAAAGATTTATTGGCGGGTAAACCGATTATCCGTGATGATATTGATGATGAGCCAACACCAAAAGGTCCGCGCTCCTCTGTACCTAAAGGCGGGAGTATCGCCAGCGAACAGCCTCAAGGCGCGTAAAATCCGATACATTATTTCACGATAGGTTTTTCAATGACACGGCAATATTTTGGCACTGATGGTATTCGCGGGACGGCGAATAAATTTCCGATGACCGCCGGGATGGCGCTTAAGGTTGCAATGGCGGCGGCGCATGTGATGCGGGCGCGAAGTCAAGGCAAGCCGATGAACCGTGTTGTGATTGGTAAAGACACCCGCCTTTCAGGGTATATGTTAGAGCAAGCGATGGCGTCTGGTTTTGTTTCCATGGGGATGGATGTTATTTTAACTGGCCCTATTCCGACACCGGCGGTGGCACGTTTGACCAGTACATTGCGCGCGGATATTGGTGTGATGATTTCGGCGTCCCATAACCCGTATCAGGATAATGGCATTAAGCTTTTTGGGTCAGATGGGTATAAGCTTTCTGATGACATTGAACTGGCGATTGAAGCCGCTATTGACCAAGACCTTGAGAGTATTTTGCCGCCAGCAGATAAGCTCGGTAAGGCCAGCCGTCTTGATGACGCGCCCGGACGTTATGTAGAATATATCAAGCGAAGCTTCCCTAAAGGAGAGACGCTTGAGGGTATGAAAATTGTCATAGATTGCGCCCATGGGGCGGCGTATAAAGTCGCCCCCCAAGTGCTGTGGGAGTTGGAAGCGGATTTGATTAAAATCGGTGATAAGCCCAATGGCCGTAATATCAATGATGGATATGGCGCGACATCAACGAAAAATCTGCAAGAGACAGTGATTGAAACCGGTGCGGATATTGGTATTGCCCTTGATGGCGATGCAGACCGTCTTATTGTGGTCGATGAAAAAGGTGATGTGGTTGATGGAGATCAACTGATGGCCTTGCTCGCGGTGATGAAGCAGCGCCAAGGCTTTTTGAAAAACAACACCGTTGTTGCCACTGTGATGTCGAATTTGGGCCTAGAGAAGTTTTTACAATCGCAAGATATTCATCTGCTGCGTACTGCTGTGGGGGATCGGTATGTCGTTGAAAAAATGCGTGAAGGTGATTTCAATCTAGGCGGAGAGCAATCAGGGCATATTGTCTTGAGTGATTTTGGGACAACAGGCGATGGTTTGCTTGCGGCGCTTCAGGTTTTGGCGGCGGTCAAAGAGTCTGGAAAAAAAGTGAGCGCGGTTTGTCATGTTTTTGACCCTTATCCGCAAGTGCTGAAAAATGTAACCTATGCGAGTGGCAAGCCCCTCGATGAGGTCAGCGTCAAGCAAGCAATCAGCGAGGCAGAAACCAAGCTCTCTAATGATGGGCGTCTTCTGGTGCGCGCGTCAGGGACAGAGCCCCTTATTAGGGTGATGGCCGAAGGGCAGGACTTAACCCTTGTGAATGAAGCTGTGGATCATGTCTGCGCCGCCGTTCAGCAATACGCGTAAACCATAATTATGAGCGCATAAAAAAGAGGCGCATGACGCGCCCCTTTTATTTTTAGGAAGAATTGATTAGTTGATCGCTTCTTCTTTAACGATTTTTGGCTTAACGGCCTCAAAATATTCTTTTGTAACGACTGGTTTTGATTTGATATTTGTGCCTTTTACACTACGAAATTCCCCATTTTCTTTTTCTAGAGTAGAGCGCATTTGTGTGTTGCCCTTGGTTTTATTATAGCTTGAGAATTCTTCAATGCTAACCATCATGTCTTTATTGGAATCCATATTCAAAAAGATATCATAGCTGTTTTCAAGATTTGTTCCACGCTGCATTTCTTTTGCCGTTAACATTCCATCGCTATTTGCATCGATTTTATTAAAAGAGTGTTCTTTTAATCCTTGATAGGTGACGCTTTCGGTCACGTTATAGCCGACAAGCTCTGTTACTTCTTTGGTCATTTTTGGCGTGGGCGCATTGGCTTCGCTTGCAAGCGCCATGCCTGACCCTGCTGTTAAAAGCGCAAGGGTTAAAAGGGTAGTCTGCTTTGCTTTAATAAACATTATTCATTTCCTCCTTGGGGTTAATATGAATGAGTAGATGCCATTGTAAGCTTTATTAAGGCTTTAATGGGGCGATCATATGAAAAGACTGCCACAAATATTTACATATTGTAAAAACAGGTGCTTATTACCCCTTGATTAAAGAGCGTGTTTCGGCGAGAGTGAAGCCACGTTTAATCAGATAAATTTAAAGCTATATTTTAGTAATTATGAGTGATTTACACCCGTCCTTGTTGCCCAATGGCCTGAAAGACTTGCTCGCGCCTGAGGCAGAGAATGAGGCTGTGATTATCAATAATTGCATGGGGGTTTTTGAGGCATTTGGCTATCAACGCATTAAACCGCCTTTGGCTGAATTTGAAGAATGCCTGCTTGCGCCGGGGCCTGGTCAATCGTTAAGTGGTAAAACGTTTCGAATGATGGACCCTGTTTCGGGCCGTATGATGGGGATCCGCGCTGATACGACGGCGCAAATTGCGCGTATTGCAGGATCACGATTAGAATCAGAACACAGACCGCTTCGCCTTTCTTATGCGGTGGACGTTTTGCGGGTTAAGGCATCGCAACTGCGCCCCGATCGGCAGTTTTGCCAAGTAGGGTGCGAGCTTATTGGCGCGGGCAGCGTCATGGATGATACAGAAATTGCGCTGATTGCGCTTCAGGCGCTAAGCGCGGCGCAGATTAAGAATTTATCGATTGATCTGACGATTCCGAGCCTTGCTGATATTATTTTCGATGATCATAAATTGGATGCGAAAGGGCGTGATGCGCTCAACGCTTTATTGCAAAAGCGTGATCGTGATGGCCTGGATGATCATAAAAAATCAAAAGCCGCCCAGACTTTGGTGTCTTTGCTTGATGCTTCTGGTATGGCGCAGGAGGCGGTTCAGGCGCTTCAGAAAATAAAATTACCCAAAGCCGCGCAGGCGCAGGTTCAGCGCCTTATTGCTGTTTATACGCAATTGACAAAGGCGTTGATTGCGTATGATCTTATGGATATTAACATTACCTTTGATTTGATTGAACGGCGCGGATTTGAATATCAAAAAGGCGTGAGCTTTACGATTTTTTCAAAAGATGTGCGCGGTGAATTAGGGCGCGGCGGGCGATATGATATCCAGTACCAGCAGATTGATAAGGTTGAAAGCGCCACAGGGTTCACGCTTTATATGGATGGTATGATGCAAGGGTATAAAGGCGTGACAAGTCACGAGTATCAAGTTGTGGATCATGACATGGACTGGAAGAAAATTCGTGAGTTACAAAAAAGCGGCGAGAAAGTCATTCGCTCTAAAGAATAAACACTGAGATTATCAAGTTATAAAAAAGGAAAAAACAAAATGGCAAATGTTGCGGTAATTGGGTCACAATGGGGTGATGAGGGTAAGGGCAAGATTGTCGATGTACTCTCTAGTGAGGCCGACGTTGTTGTACGTTTTCAAGGTGGGCATAATGCGGGGCATACGCTTGTTATTGATGGCACGACGTATAAGCTCCATTTATTGCCATCGGGAATTGTGCGTCCGGGCAAATTATCGGTGATTGGTAATGGTGTTGTGGTCGATCCGCATGCGCTTTTAAATGAAATCAAAACAGTTAAATCGCAAGGGTTAGAAGTCACGCATGATAGCCTTTTGCTTGCTGAAAATGCCTCTTTGATTTTATCCGTCCATTCGATCATGGATCAGGCGATGGAAGAAGCGCGCGGCGCGAAAAAATTAGGGACAACAGGGCGCGGTATTGGTCTTGCCTATGAAGATAAAGTGGCGCGGCGCGGCATTCGTGTTTGTGATTTGGCGTACCCTGATGTGCTAAAGGAAAAAATTGAAAAGATGCTCGATCATCATAATATCTTGCTTAAAGGGTGGGGCGCGCAAGCGTTGAGCGCCGAAACGCTGTATGAAGAATTAATGAGTGTATCTGATGAGATTTTAAAATATTCCGGTGTGGCTTGGAAACGTCTCGATGAAGAGCACAAGGCCGGAAAGAAAATTTTATTTGAAGGGGCGCAAGGCCATTTCCTTGATATTGATCATGGGACATATCCGTATGTGACATCGTCCAATACTGTGGCAGGATCTGCCGCAGCAGGAGCGGGCGTGGGGCCGAAGATGATTGATTATGTGCTCGGTATCACAAAGGCCTATACAACACGCGTTGGGACAGGGCCATTTCCAACAGAACAGGAAAATGCAGATGGGGAGATGTTAGGCCAGCGCGGTCATGAATTTGGTACAACGACAGGGCGTAAGCGCCGTTGTGGTTGGTTTGATGCAGTTTTGGTACGCCAAGCAATTAAAACAGGCGGTATTGATGGTATTGCACTCACCAAGCTTGATGTTTTAGATGGTTTTGATGAGCTTAAAATCTGTGTGGGCTATGAGATTGACGGGGAGACATTTGATCACTTGCCTGCCTCTTGCGCGGCGCAGGCTAAGGCCAAACCTATATATGAAACGATGCCTGGATGGTCTGAAACGACCTATGGCGCACGGTCTTATGCACAATTGCCTGCGGCGGCCGTGAAATATGTGAAGCATATTGAAGAATTGATTGAGGCGCCTGTTGCCCTTCTTTCTACCAGTCCAGAGCGGGATGATACAATTCTTATGCAGGATTTATTCATTGATTAACGTGAATAAGCGCCGATAAAGCGGTTAATTTACATTTAAGTCATTCAAAGATACTATAGGGGTGCTTGATTTGTTTTGAGCGCCCCTTCTTTATGTCCGCTTTTTCGCGTATTTTTATTTCTGATGATTGAGTTGTTCTATGGATTCTGCAGTAAAAAATGATGTTAAGCAAGATGACCCTGATGCGGTGATCGATCAAGCGCCATCTTATGACATAAGTGGGGCGGATAATCGTGCGGCTGATAATGGGGTGCGGCTCAACAAAGATATTCTGATTTTGTATGATACCCCGCTTTCGGCATTAGACAAAGGCGATGTGAAGGCGTTTAAAGCGCAAGGTAGTGGCAAGGTTCCCGTAAATTTATTTGCGCTTATTTGTGCGCGTCATTTAACGCCGCGTGCGAGTATTGCGAATAAATATGCGGCGATTATTAATCCGGATATGGCGAAAATTGTGGCCTCGGGCAAAGTGAAATGGACGGATGGTAAGGAATATTATGCGTTTATTTTTGAAGACACGCTTGGCGCGCCGCTTGTTAATCGGTCGAATAAATATCCTGCCTTGGGGTGGAAGCCAGAGACGGTTTTAACCAATGTGATTAAGCCGATGATCCATGTTTTGATGGATTTACGGGATAAAGATATTGTGCATGGGGAGATTTGGCCGGGTAATATTTTTGATGGCGGCTCGGCGGCCAAAGATAAAGTGCGCCTTGGTGAATGTATGAGCGCGCCGCCTTCGGCTTTGCTGCCTGCGCTGTATGAGCCGATTGAGCGGGCGATGGCAGACCCTGTTGGGCGTGGCCTTGGGACGATTGAAGATGATCTTTATGCTTTTGGCGTATCCTTAGCGGTTATTTTACGCACTGTTGACCCAATGGAAGGGGCGAGTGATGAGAAGATTATTGCCAGTAAGATTGAAAAAGGAACGTATGCGACGCTCATCAGCCGTGATCGGTTTAGTGGCGCTGTGCTTGAGCTGTTACGCGGCCTGCTTTATGATGACAAAAATCAGCGTTGGGGGTTTGATGAAATTCAGGCGTGGATGGATGGGCGGCGATTAAGTCCGAAACAATCACCTAAACGGATTAAGGCGAACCGTCCACTTGAATTTAATGGGAAGAAATATATTCGCCCAGAATTACTTGCCAAAGATTTATCCAAAAACACTCTAGAGGCGGTGCGCCTTGTTGATAATGGTGAGCTTCAAATGTGGCTGGATCGGGCGATGGAGGATAAATCTATCAGAGGGCGCATGGAGCCAACATTAAATGATATGCCCTCCAGTAGGGGAGAAAATTTCTCCAAAAAATTAGCTACGCGTGTCGCTATTGCCCTCAACCCTGATATGCCGATTGACTATAATGGTTTAAAATTCATGCCAGATGGATTTGGAAAATTATTTAGTCAAGCCTATGTTTTGAAAAAAGATTTACAGCCCTTTATCGAAGTGATTAAGGGTGTTTTTATGCTGCAAATTATTCGCCAAAAGCCAAGTGTTGACCAAAGCGCACTGATTAATAAATTTGATAGCGCGCGTGCCTATATTTCGCAAACAAAAATTGGGTCAGGACTTGAGCGATGCTTGTATTCATTCGACAAAGACGCGCCGTGTTTTAGTCATGTTTTAGATGATCATTATGTGCTTGAACCAGAAGATTTGGTGCGTGCGCTTGATGATATTGCTAAGAAAAAGATTAGGCCAGAGCGGCTTTTGGATCGCCATATGATTGCGTTTTTATCTGTTAAAGACCGTAAAAATGTTGATCCGTATATCATTGAGCTGGGCGCGAATGAGCGGCATAAGCAGGTGATGGGTGAGGTACGTGTTTTGGCAACTATTCAAAAACGATCTCAATTAGAAGATTTTCCCGCCCTTGCGGCGTGGATTGCAGAACGATTTGCGCCAGTTTATGAGCGTTTTCATGACCGTCAAAAACGCGAATCGCTAAAACGTCATGTCACAAAAGTGGCGGCAACTGGAGATTTGACGCGCCTAGCAGTTATTTTTGAAGATGAGCATCTTTATCAAAATGATTTTTATACCTTTAAGCAGGCGATGGATGAATTTCAATCGTTGGAGAAAGAACGCACCATTATTGAAGAAAAATTAAAGATGAAAAAAGGGTATGGCCTTAAATCAGGGCGTCAGATTGCCTCGTTTATTGCATTGTTTGTCTCTATGGCATCAATCCTTTTAATTGCGTTTAAGATTTTATCGAGTAATGCGAATTTATAAGGGGAGAGTATAATGGCCAAAAAGAAAAAAAGACCAATTAAGAAAACTCAGAAGAAATTATCGCTAAAACACCTGCTTTTTTTTATTATTGGTATTGCCGTTTTAATTGTGTTTATACCCACCACAGCGCTTTTATTTGTTGGGATGATCCCGACAATGGTTGCGTTTGTTGTGGATCGCCAGCCTGGAAGAAATAAGACCTTTACGATTGGGGTCATGAATTTTACAGGGTGTTTCCCGTATGTTTTGGATGTTTGGCTTCATGCCAACTCAATGGATTATTCACTTTCTTTACTGGCTCAGCCAAAAACAATTATTGTTATGTATAGCGCGGCAGCGGTTGGGTATATTATTGATTGGGGCGTGACGTTAATTGTCTCGGCAATTTTGGTACAGCGCAGTGAAATGCGTCTTAAGCGTATTGAAAAGGAAAAAAAGGCCTTGATTGATCGTTGGGGTAAAGAGGTTGATGGCCTGCAAACTCTTGATGAAAAAGGCTTTGCGACGGCACTGGGATCGCAACAAAAAATGCATGAGGCATGATTTTAAGACTTTCTTAAAGAGTGCAGGCGCATAATGGAAGGTGGATAAAAGAGTTTGAGGACATGCCGATCGCGAATGCAGGGCATGTCTTTTGCATTTTAGGTTTAGTTAAAATTAATCATAAATACGGTATAGATGGCATTACGTTCTATCAATCAATGGTTTAGAAAAGAAGACGGCACAACTGCGGTTGAGTTTAGCCTGATTGGCGTTCCTTTTGTTTTTATGATTATCGGGATTATTGAAATGGCGATGATGTTCACGACGCAAAGCTTGATTGAGTATGGTACGTCCCAAGGCGCACGCCTGATTAGAACAGGCCAAGTGCAGCAAGGTGGCGGTGAAGCAGCGTTTCGTGATGCCGTTTGTGGGACGGTGGCGATAACGCCATCGCGTAATTTTATTGATTGTAATGATTTACAATACCAAGTTGTTGCCCTTGATAGCTTTGGGGATGCTCAAGATTTTGGTGATCCAACATTTGACGAAGATGGAAATTTACAAGATCAAAGCTTTGATGCAGGTGATGTCAATGATGTGGTGATGATACGCGTTGCCTATCGCTATCCTATTATGACCCCGATGATGGGGGTGATGTTATCCAATAATGGTGATAATGCCCGTATTATGCTTTCGACAACTGTCTTACAAACCGAACCTTATGATTTTGTTGATGAATAAGATGATAAAAACTATTCAGCATCGTTTGAGTTTACTGCGACTTTGGCGCGAAGAAAAGGCAGTTGCCGCGTTAGAAACGGCGATTTTGTTTCCTGTTTTGATCTCTATGCTTATGGCTGTTTATGATTTGGGGCAGGGGGTCATTGTTAACCAAAAGACAATTTCCGCCTCGCAAATTATCGCAGATTTGGTCACGCGTAATGAAGTCCTTAATATGCAGTTGATTGACGATATTGTGATTGCGGGGGAAATGGCCTTGCGCCCATACAACAACACAAATAATAGTTTTGGATACGATATTATCGGCGTGGAATTTGATGAAGATGAAGACCCTGTTGAAATATGGCGTGTGAGCGAGAATATGGCAGAGGGGGAGAACTTGATTAATCGCGCTGAAGATCTGGGGTTAGAGGGTGAGGGTGTGATTATTGTGAGCGTCGTTTATCGATATACACCGTTTTTTACGAATTTTGTTGTCAGTGAATTTAATATGCAAGAAACAGCCGTCCTCAGAGGGCGCAAAAGCGCTATTGTGACGTGTGAAGATTGTCCGATTTAATTAAACAGCCTAAAAAATAATAATAAAAATAAACAGGTGGGTTCTATGAATAAAAAGAGTAAAAATAAAACAAATGAATTTCATCGTTTTTTGCTCAGTTGTAGCGGCGTTGTGGCAATTGCATTTGGGATGACAATTCCCGTTGTTGTGACATCGGTTGGCGTTACCGTTGATATGGCGCAGGCGTATTTGGTAAAAACGAGATTGTCTGCCGCGCTAGATGCGGCTGCTTTGGCGGCGGCGGCCTCTGCCTCCGATGATGAAGAGGCAATTGAGCAGACTGTGCGTGATTTTTTAGAGGCCAATTATCCTGAAGGCCGTATTGGAACAAAAACAGATGTTAATGTATCGCTGGATGGGAGTGAATTAACCGTTATTGCCAACGCGAAATTAGAAACATCGTTTATGAAGATTTTTGGATTTGAATATGTCAGCGTTGATTCTGAAACGGTTGTGCAGCGTGAAGTGCGTGGTTTAGAGGTTGTTTTGGTTTTGGATAATACGGGGTCTATGACGACTAATAACAATATTCAAAGTTTGAAAGTAGCCTCTGAAAACTTTATTTCAATTTTGTTCGATCGGGCGGGTGATCCCGATGATATCCGAATTGGGGTTGTTCCTTATAGCTCCTCTGTCAATGTTGGGCCGTATGGATTGGGAATTGATTTTGATGGTGAAGATTATGGTGACACGTTTGTCATACCACCTCAAGATGATGTTTACGCGGGTTACGTATCAGGCCAGTCGCCCTATAGCTCAGGTCAATATGGCATTGATGAAGATGATTTAGAGTATGACCGTAGCCGCAAAGGGCAATGGCATGGCTGCGTCCTTGCAGAGGATTACCCGCTTGATACCGAAGATCATAGTGGGCCATGGGAGATGTATCGATATGATCATAATGGCTCTACGAATAATTGGTATACCAATAATGTTTATAGGTATTCGCCGTTCACGACTTATGGTGATTATTATAACCATTATTATGGGCCAAATCTTCATTGTCCGCGCCAACCCATTGTGCCGTTAACCAGTGATCAAGACTCCCTCAATGTTGCCATTAATAATATGGGCGCTGATGGGTTTACACTTGGAAATTATGGTTTAGTCTGGGGCTGGCGTGTTTTATCTCCCGAGGCACCTTATACTGAAGGCGCGGATTATGATGATAAAGGGTGGGATAAAGCCGTCCTTATGATGACCGATGGTGTGCATACCATGAACCATGCTTATACCGCCTACGGCAACACAAACGAGCATAATATTGATGCGGATGATTTAGATGACCGCTTCTTGGAGGTGTGTAACGCCATGAAAGAGGAGGGAATTGTTATCTATACCGTGACGTTTTATTTGGATGATTCAAATAGTGATGTGAAGCAGTTGTATGAGGATTGTGCCTCTACACCCGCGCAGCATTATGATGCCCCTTCGCAAGAAGATTTGGTCGAAGCCTTTGAAAAAATCAGCCGCGAGCTGAGCAATCTATACATCAAGAAATAGCAAGAAAGGGGTTTATACTTGGTACACGCAACTTTTTTTCAAAATAATGCATATTATTTACATAAACGTATAAAATGCGATATTTATTTAACTCGGCATTAAAAGATATGTTATATTCTAGTATCTAGGGGTTGATCTTCGATGGTCTAATTGAAGTGTGGGTACCCAAAATTAAGAAAAAGAAGTTTAATAAGAACTTTAATAATAAATTAAATTGTAAACGAAGGAGACTAAAACATGCTTAAACTTATTGCAAAAGCACAAGCTTACACAACAAACGAAGACGGCGCGACAGCGATTGAATATGGCCTTATTGCGGCTGGTATTGCAGTTCTGATTTCAGCGGCTGTATTTGCCTTTGGTGGCGAATTAAGAACGTTATTTGAAGGCTTAAGCGGCGCGCTTGCTGAGTAATTTTATATTTGTAATTCAGTTCGAAAGCCTGATTATGGCTTATCCTTATTAGGCTTTCGACTACCCCTCCCAATCCATTTTTCTCAAATCCCGATTTAAAAAGAAAGCTGAAAGAGACATGGTCCTTTTTCTGGTCATATTTTGTGTCATCATCGCGCTCGGCTTTGGCTTTGCAGCAGCGTGGTCTGATTTTAAAGGGTTAATTATCCCGAATTTATACTCACTGCTTATATTGGCTGCGTTTGTTCCGGCCTATGCGGCGGTGCATTTTTTAGCGCCTGAAAGCGGTTATTTTCAGGGGTGGGCATCGCACCTGATAAGCTTTGGCGCTGTTTTTATTATTACCTATGGCTTGTTTGCGATCAAGGCGCTGGGTGGTGGTGATGCGAAGCTTTGTAGTGTTTATGCCCTTTGGGTTGGTTTGGGGGGTATTGCCCCGTTTTTGTTCTTTATGGGCATTACAGGCGGCGTGCTTGGCCTTGTGACACTGTATTTAAATAAGCATCAACCTGTTAAAAAACCCAATAAAGATAGTTGGATTGGCCGCGCCCAAAAAGGCAAACGCGATGTGCCCTATGGTATTGCCATTACCATCGGCGCGATGATTGCGTTTATTTACACAGGATATATTACGCCGCAGGGCGTTATTGGATTAACGAATTAAAAGAGGCGGATCAAAGAGGCAGAATTTATCTTTTGTTAATATATTCCCCATAAAGTGGGACATGCGCTGTTCAGCGTTTTAACGATATTCTTGTGTGTCTTTACTGTGTTTTTCTTGCCCGTTCGGGTCTTATCTAGTCAGGAAATAAAATGAATAAAAATGTTTTAATCGTTGTTATTGGTGGTTTTGTGATCGCAGTTTTGGTGGCGGTTCTTATTCAGGCTGCGCTGGGTGGGGGTAAGAAACAAGACCAAAGCACGCAAGTCATGCAATCTGTTTTGGTGGCGGCAAAAGACATTCCTGTTGGCCGTGAATTGAAAGAGGGCGATTTAAAATGGCAAAAATGGCCCCAAGATGTGATTTTCCCCGGTGCCATCGTGCAAGACGGCGAACAAACACCAATGGAGGTTATCTCAGGTAAAGCATTGCGTTCTATTAAAATGGGTGAGCCTGTTCATATGTCTGCGGTTGTCGAAGAAGAAGGCGGATTTTTATCGGCCAAAGTGTCAAAAGGCATGCGTGCCGTTGGGATTGAAGTTAATAAATACACCATCGCAGATCGCCTTATTATTCCGGGTGATGTTGTTGACGTTATTGTGACATATCGTGTTCAGGTCAATACGCGTGATAATCCAGATGCACAAAGTTTAGTGAATCGTTATGCCAGTGAAACAATTTTAGAAAATGTACGTGTTCTTGCGATTGATGAAAATGCATCAAGCAGACGTATTGTCGAAGAAGACAGTAAAAAGAGCAAAAAGAAATCAGCTAAGAAAGCCACTGTAACATTAGAGGTTAGCCCAGAAGGTGCGGAAACGTTAATGCTTGCGGATGAAATGGGCGATGTAAGTTTTGCAACGCGCGGGATTGGTGATGAAGCACCCTTATCACAAGATAATGTGACAACAGATGTTCAGATGAGCCGCGTGCTGACTGATTTATCAAATATGCGCGGCGGTACAAGCGGCGCAGTGCGCGTATATAATGGTAGTGAAATGGAAGAAGTGCGTGGCCGTAATGTAATTGAGCAAGGCACACGCGTTGATTTTTACGTTCAAGATAATCCAAACGATGATGTTATCCCGTTGATGACGGTGCCGGGGTTTGACAATGAAGAATAATAAAAAGAATGGGAATTTTCTTATGAAGAAAATAAATATGCACGTGTTTTTAGGGTTATTTGCCATCATGATGATGGCCGCGCCTGCTTATGCGGATAAATCTAACCCTGCGACTATTGGCCAATATTCTGGCACGCCGACAGTAAACATTATGCTGGGTAAGGCAGAAATGATTGATGTGGGCGGTGAAGTTGCCGATGTTTTAGTGGCCAATCCATCTGTTGCCGATGTGATGGCTGTTAAGTCAAACCGCCTTTATATTGTTGGGTCTGCACTTGGTGATACGAATATTATGGCGCTTGATCGTGCGGGTAATATTATCCGTAAGATTAATGTTCATGTGCAAATTGATGTTGAAAAAATATCGACCATGATCAAAGAACTTTATCCCATGGAGGATGTGCGTATTCGAGCGCTTACAGATCAGGTGATTTTAACGGGTGATGTGTCAACACCCGCAGTATCAAATGCCATTTCTAATTTAGTGGGCAATTACGCAGGTGAAATTCAAGGGATGGAGGGACGCGCCATTGATGACATTATCGTCAACATGCTTGGTGTCCAAGGACAGCAACAAGTGATGCTGCGTGTAAAAATTGACTTAGCATCAAGAAGCGCCCTTAAAGATTTAGGTCTTGAAGCCAACTCTGTTGGTGGTGGCGGCGTTGGTGATTTGGCAGCGACGCTTGGTACGGCGGCGGGTCTTGGGCTTGCGAGTCCTGTGCAGCTGGGCGTAGCGGCGCTTAATTATAGCTCTGGCGATTTTGGTAATCTGAGCTTTATTGGTCGTGCGCTGGAGCAAGAGGGGATTTTGAACACGCTGGCCGAGCCGAACTTAACGGCGATTTCAGGTGAGCAAGCAGGATTTTTAGCAGGGGGAGAATTTCCTATTCCCACGGCGCTCGATCAAAATGGAAATTTGATTTATGAATTTAAACCTTTTGGTGTGTCGCTTAACTTTAAACCGATTGTGATGTCTAAAAACCGCATTAGCTTGCAATTAAATACTGAAGTATCGACAACATCTTTTGATCAAAATTTACAGCTTAACGGCATTAACGTGCCGACCTTTAATGTACGCCGCGCGGATACGACGGTTGAGCTTCCAAGTGGAGGCACGCTTATGATTGCGGGTCTTATACAGTCGAACTCAATTTCTGGTCTGTCGCAACTGCCGGGTATTGGGGATATTCCAGTCGTGGGTGATTTGGTTAAATCGGACTCGTTCCGCCGTAATGAATCAGAAGTGATTGTTATGATTACGCCTTATCTGGTTGAGCCGTTCGCCCAAAATCAAGCAACTTTTGAAACAAGCAAAACAAACACTGTTCTGGAAAAGCAGTTGAAAGCGCAAGGCGCATTTATTGATGAAAGTGATTTGATGGATGAGACTCATATGATCGACGAGGCCGATATCATGGGCGATATGCCATTGCGTGAAGAAAATAAATTACAGACAGTCTTTAGCAAAAATATAAACCGTCTTTATGGTAACAAAGCGCCATCAACCATGATGAACCAAACACTTGGTTTTGGTTATATGACGGAATAAGGGAATTATAATGATGAAAAATTTAAATTTGAAGTTAGCCACTGTTCTCTCTGTATTTGTTTTAGGGGCGTGTACCCAAACAACGCCGTCTATGATGAATACACAAAAGCCACTTTTGGTGAATGAAACAATTATTGAACAAGTGGCGCTTAACGATTTGAGCGACGATATGCTTGAGTCACTCGCTGCGCGTTACAGTAAAAATGGGACGGGGCCGTTAGAGCTAACAATGGCGTTTGACCCAACATCAAAAAGTTTTACGGCGATGAGCGCGGTGCAAAAATTACAGAGCATTAAAACAGTTTTAGCCCATAAAGGAGTGCGTGACGTTGTTACAGAAACGCTTTCGATTAAGGGCGCGCAGCCTGCGTTGATGGTGTCTTATGACTCGCTCAGGGCGCAAGGGCCGCAAGGGTGCAAGATGATCCCAGGTTTGGATAATAATGAAACGTCACGTTTTTTAGGGGATTATCAATTTGGGTGTGGCACTGAAACAATGATGGCGCGACAAATAGCCAACCCTGCTGATTTACAAGGCAATGATGGCCTTGGCCCGCGCAGCGGTCGCCGTGAGGCTAATATCCTCAATGGGTATGAAAATGGCGCTCCACGTGAACCGTTGGTCGTTTTAGGGCGAGAGAATTTAACGACAGAATAATCAAAGCAGATTAAAAGAGGGCGAACTTAATTTTGACAACAGAAACTTCAATATTGCTTCCAGAGGCACGCGTCGATCTTTTTATCAAGGATAAAGAGACAATTGAGGCTGCGCGTTCATTACAAAATGATTGGCGTTTTGCCCGTGTGACAATTAGCATCGAAGAAGGGGATGTTGAGAGCGCGATAAGCGCGTATACGCAAGCGTCGTCGCCCACACTTGTGCTTTTAGAAACTGATGTCACAGATGATAGCTTTGTCGGGCGTTTAGAGGCGCTGTCTGCATACTGTAACGAAGGTACAAATGCCATTGTTATTGGCCCAGTGAATGACATTAATTTATACCGTCATTTGACCTCTATTGGGGTGAGTGATTATTTGGTTAAGCCAGTCCCTCTTGCAACACTTGCCGAGATTATAGCGCAATCGCTGATTGAGAAATTGGGCGCAGTTGGAAGTCGTATGATCGCAACCATTGGGTCAAAAGGCGGCGTTGGAACATCAGCGTTGACGCAGGCCTTAGCTTTAGGCATTTCAGAAAATTTAGATCAAAAAACATTTTTTATGGATGCGGCGGGGGGCTGGACATCTATGCCTGTTGGCATGGGGTTTGAGCCAACAACAAATTTGCATGAGGCAGTTAAAGCAGCCGCCTCAAAAGATTTTGATGTTTTGGATCGTATGCTTTTTAAACCCAATGAAAAACTATCTGTTTTGGCGGCGGGATCAGAGGCCATGTTAGAGCCATCCGTCCAAGCGGCGCAATATGAAGAGCTGATTGATATGGTGATGGCGAGTTATCCCGTTGTGCTGATTGATCTATCGGGGGCAATCCCATCCTTAAAACGTATGGTGATGAATCGCGCGCATGAAATTATGATTGTGGCGACGCCGACTTTGTCATCTTTGCGTGCGGCGCGTACCTTAATGCAAGAAGTTAAAGTTTTGCATGGGGGGTCAATATCAAATATTGATTTAGTCATTAACATGGAAGGTCTTATGCCGTCCAAAGAAGTATCAAAAAAAGATATTGCCGATGTTTTGGAGATAAAGCCATCGGTCACTATTCCGTTTGATCCAAAATTATTTTTGACCACGGAAAACGAAGGTAAAAAAATGAACCAAGAAAAGGCGGGGCGCGAGCTTATTGAACGTCTTTTACCTGTGGCGCAATCTGTTTTATCGTCTGTGCCGCTTGCGGTTAAGGGTGATGCGCTTGATCTTGGTGTAATTGGTAGCTTCCTGAGTAAGATCAAAAAGGGGTAGAGCGATATGTTTGGTAAGAAAAAAGACGGTGCGCCGCCACCTAAAAATCCCCCTCAAAAGACACCGCCCTCACCTGTTCAAAAGCATGAGAGGAAAGAGGAGAGATTAGATATACCGACTTATGATGGCCCAAAGAAGCCTGAAAAAGTTACACCGCCGATGCAGAGCGCGGCGTCAATAGAGATGTCAATTGATGCTCCTTCTGATTTAGAGCTAGAGAGCCAGAGCACAGCGCCAGAAGTGTCGAGTAAGCCAAAAAAATCAATGGACTCAGAAGATTTATTATCTGATGAAGACACGCAAGAGTTTGAAAGCGGTGAAGATACAACATCTATGACCTCTATTCGTATGCAGCGCGCGCGTAATCGTATATGGCTTGATTTGCGTGATGGGATTGACCTTAAAGCGCTTGCGCGAATGAAATCTGAAGAAGCGCGTGAGGAAGTTGCTTCAGCGGTTGAAGAAATTGCGCGTTTTCGCAATTTAGATTTAACGCCAGCGGAATTATCACGTATTGCCAAAGAATGTTCGAACGATATGCTCGGCTTTGGCCCATTGGAAGAATTATTGGAGCGCGATGATATTGCCGATATCATGATTAACGGCCCTGAAACTGTTTACATTGAGGTGGGCGGAAAAATTGAACGCGCCCGTATTAAATTTCGTGACAATCAACATTTAACAACAATATGCCAACGCATTGTGGGCGCTATTGGTCGGCGTGTTGATGAATCATCGCCAATTTGTGACGCGCGTTTGCCTGATGGATCGCGTGTGAATGTTATTATCCCGCCGCTTGCCGTTGATGGGGCGTGTATGACTATTCGTAAATTTACAAAAGATAAATTGACCCTTGAAAAATTGCTTGAATTTGGTGCGATGACGCCAAGTGCTGCAAAACTTATTATGGCGATTGGGCGGTGCCGCGTTAATGTTCTTATTTCTGGCGGGACGGGGTCTGGTAAGACAACGATGCTTAATTGCTTGACGCGGTATATTGAACAGGGCGAGCGTATTATTACATGTGAAGATGCCTGTGAACTTCAATTACAACAGCCGCACGTTGTGCGCCTTGAGACTCGCCCGCCGAACCTTGAAGGGGTGGGTGAAGTGACAATGCGCGATTTGGTGAAAAACTGTCTGCGTATGCGCCCCGAACGTATTATAGTGGGCGAGGTGCGTGGCCCAGAGGCATTTGATTTGTTACAAGCTATGAACACGGGTCACGATGGGTCAATGGGAACAGTTCACGCGAACAATCCGCGTGAGGCTTTATCGCGTATGGAAAATATGATTGCGATGGGGGGATTAAACCTGCCCATCGTTGCGGTGCGTGAGCAGATATCGGCCGCGGTTAATGTTGTGCTGCAGGTGCAACGCCTGAGAGATGGGTCGCGTAAGGTAACACATATCTCTGAAATTACGGGTATGGAGGGAGATGTGGTCACGATGCAAGATCTCTTTAAGCTGGAATTTATTGGTGAAGAAGATAATGGTAAGTTGATTACTGAATTAAAATCCACAGGCATGCGCCCTAAATTTTGGGATAAAGCACGTCAATATGGTGTTGAGAATCTGGTTCTTGATGCGATGGAGGAGGCCTACGGTTAGGACATTATGACCGCCATTATCCTCTCACTCCTCATTTTTTTGATTATGGGTATTACTGCAAGCTTGCTTATTCTTAATACGCAATCACAACGGCGCACGCATATGATGCGTGTGGTGCAAGGGAGTGATTATAGCGTTAACAAAAAGGCAAATAAAACGGTATCCAGAGATCAAAAGCGTTTTGATCTTGCCAATAAATTGCAAGATGAAGAAAAAGAAGCCAAGAAGAAAAATGCCAGTATCAGTGATCTTATTATGCAGGCCGGCTTGGAGACGCCTGTTAAAAAGTTTTGGATTTATTCAAGTATTTTTGCGGTGCTCATGACGTTATTAGCCGTGGTCATCGGCCTTTCTAAATTTTTAATCGTCATGGTTTCGATTATTTCTTTTTTTGGACTGCCAAAATTATTTTTAAAATTTAAAGCCAAGCGCCGCCAAAAAAAATTCATGGAAGATTTTGCAGATGCGCTTGAATCCATGATGCGCCTGTTAAAGGCTGGTATGCCTGTAAGTGAGGCCATTAAAATGGTTGCGCGAGAATTTACAGGACCCATGGGCGATGAGATGGGCCGGGTGTATGATCAGCAAAAAATTGGTGTGCCTTTACCCGAAGCAGTGGCGGCATCAGCAAGGCGTATGCCGCTTCCTGAAATGCAAATGTTTGCAACAGCTATTGCGATACAGACACAAACAGGAGCGAGCCTTTCTGAGGTTTTAAGCAATTTGGCGGGTGTGATCCGCTCACGTTTTAAACTCAAACGTAAAATACAAACAATGTCCGCCGAAGCAAAAATATCAGCGGCGATCATCGGGGCTTTGCCTGTTGTTGTGACGCTTGCGCTTTATGCGGTGAACCGGGAATATATTCAATTGCTCTTTGATGAGCCAACGGGGCGTTTCATGTTGGGATGCGCGGTAACGTGGATGTTGTTGGGGTGTCTTGTGATGCGACAGATGATTAACTTTAAGGTTTAAAGATGTTTGGTATAACGACAGAGCTTATGATTACAGTGATTGCCGCCCTTGCAGCGGCGGGATCATTTGCCGCGTTTGTTTTTCCGATGTTACAGCGCGGTGAGAAAAAAGCGCGTTATAAAAATGTGATTGAGAAAAAGAAAAAAGATCTTTTTCTGGCGACAAAAAACAGTCTTGACAAGAAAAATAATAAATCTCTTTCTGCCAAAGAATCTGTGACCGCTTTTTTTAGAGCGCAGCAAATAGCAGGGGAGCTTGGTGAAAAAGTAAGAGCAAAATTGTTAACGGCGGGTATTCGTAATCCAAAAGCGCCGCTTATCTATATTGCAACACAAATCGGTCTGCCTATTTTCCTTGTGTTATTTTCGATGCTTATTCTCTCTGCCGCAGAGGAGCCACCGTCAAGTGGTGCTAAGTTTTTTGTATTAGTGGGGGCGGCTTTTGCAGGGTTTTTCTTGCCGCGTCTTATTGTTAAAAATGCGGCGATTAAACGCCAAGAAGAACTATCGCTTAGTTTCCCTGATGCGCTTGATATGATGTTGATTTGTGTACAGGGGGGAATTGGGCTTGAACAAACAGTGGAGCGCATAGCCGATGAAGTGGCAGAGTACTCGCCAGTATTGGCAGAGGAGCTGGGTATTTTAAGTGCGGAGATGGCGATGTTAAATGATCGCCGTACGGCGCTCTCTGATTTTGGAAAGCGTGTTGGGGGGTATGGTAAATCTTTCGCAACGGCGCTTATTCAGGCGGAACAATATGGGACATCGGTATCGGATGCGTTGCGGGTTATGGCCGAGGAATTGCGCGATATCCGTATGTCAAAGGCCGAAGAAAAAGCGGCCGCTTTGCCGCCAAAGCTGACTGTGCCGATGATCTTATTTTTCTTGCCGGCGCTTTTTATTGTTATCCTTGGCCCTGCGGGGCTTCAGGCATCCGCCGCGGGTATTGGCGGCGGTTAAGCTGCAGGTTTTGCTGAGGGCACGGGCGCTGGTTTTGCTGACGGTGCGGGCGGCGGTGTACCAGCGGTTTCTAATAGCGTAGAGATAATACGGCGATTGCGTTCAATCTCCATACGGTTTGGTGCTTCTTCTTTTGCTTTTTCCAAGATATCGAGTGCTTGCTCTAAACGCCCTTGTGAGGCCAAGTTAAGAGCGAGGTTGTTGAGTAAAGGAATAGGGTCGCCTTTGGTGTATTCTAGGCCCTGACGAAAGGCGATCTCGGCGTCTTGATGTTTGCTTTGTGCGTCCATGGCAGTGCCCATCGCAAGATAGGCGCGGCCATCTTTTTCATTTATTTCAATGGCGCGGCCTGCGCTATCTTCGGCGCCTTTGAAGTCACCGAGGGCAAGTTGTGTCATGGCCATTTCGGTGAGTACATCGGCGCTTGGTTTTTCTAGTCGAGATAAGGGTTCTAAGACACGAAAAGATTTATTGATTTGTTCATCATCACGCAAGGAGCGGGCATATGAAATAGCAACCCCTTCGTTATTGGGTTCGCGTGCGTGCATTTTTCCTAAAATCTCAAGACGCTCTTGATCTGTTTGTGCATTTTTCAGCGCTTTTTCGACGGCGCGGTCAATTGGGGTATTGGCGCTGGCGTATGAAGGCGCGGCATTATAGGCGCCACTATTTGCTTTGTAGCTTCCTGTTTTACCTGAAGACGCGCACGCCTGCAGCACGATCGTGCTGACACACAGGGAAAGAAGGATCAATGATTTTTTCATTAGAATGGGTCCTTAGAGTTAAGGCGTGAATAATGAAAAACAGTATAAGTGATTTTATCGGCGGCGACTAGTGCTTGCTTGCTGGTCCAGGCTCACTTCGTGACAAACATCGGGGCAGAAGTAAACGCTGGTTTCCTGACAGTCATTGCCAGAATTCGCGCCGCAGCTTCGGCGGATACGGACATAATTGTCTTGCTGATTACCGCCAACAATCGCGTGGCGCTGCATGAGGATTGAGCCATCTTTGCCCATCACGGTAAAGTAGCTAGCGCCTTGCGCGCGCGGCACAACAACGAGGGTGTTGGGAGTATCGAGCATCACGCTGAGATGATTGGGGTTGCCGACAATTACACTGGCGGCGTCTTGGTCAAGGCGCACAAGCTCCGATTTATCGGGCGTAAGGTATAAAACAGGATGCGTCATATCGCTATCAAACGCGGCATTACTTTCCATGACATCTGCGCTTGCCGAGGGGGCAATATCAAAAATGCCGCCAGCGATAGGGGCGCTTGTGACCTCTTGGGCATTGGCATAAGAATACACAAATATATATGCGCAAGCGAGCAAGCCAAAGAAAAGATAGATGTTTCGTTTTGTTACCATGTTTTGATCTTTATTTTATGAAATCAGAATGAATACAGCGATAAGAAAGCCGCCTTATCCTATGAGTATAGCGCGAATCGGCGCGTGTGACACGTCTTTTCTATTCGGATTTAGTTCAACTTTATCTTGAATTTTAAGAAGTGTTTTTTATGACAAACAAAAACCCGTCGTTTGTTGCGACGGGTTTCGTAGAGAGGTTAAATCAATCGGGGATAATTGATACCTGTAAACTTTATGCTTAAGCGACTTTTGTTTCTGTGCTTTCTTGCTTGTTTGCGCTGCGCTTGATTTGTCTGTAAGGGTTATTCTTGGCGAGCTGGCGGCGATAAGCCATATCCAATTGTAGGGCATCAGCCATTAAAGCCTGAAATTTTTCTGCGCTCGCGCCTTTTGCTTTTTGATCGTAAGCGAGATCGTAAAGCTCTTTTACATCAAAGATCGAAAGCTCTTGTGTTTGTGTTTTGGGTTGCTGTGCCATGAATTCTCTTTTCATTGCCGGCGAAAACATTGGGGTGACGTTATTCGCTGATAGGGTTATTAGGGTCATTTGGGTTCCTTTATGTTTTTCATAATAGTTGCGATATGAGAAAATGTAAAGATAAAAAGTTAATAAATGGTTAAAAAAGTGAGTTTTATCCCCCGAAAGGAGAATTTTCTTACAAGAATATGAAAAAAATCCCTTGCAATGCTAAATTATCCTGCTATAAAGGACGCAATATTCATGTTAACTTTTCGTTAAGAGTTTAAACTCAACGCGATTAAGAAAGAAAACAAGAATGATTACGCCGACACAAATGAGAGCCGCGAGAGCGATGTTGGATGTTTCCCAAGGGCATGTAGCCGAGTATTTAGGGATAGCTGCCAACACACTGTCAAAAATAGAAAGCGGCCAAAGCGATGTGTCAGGCACTCGGCTTACGGACATACAGCGGTTCTATGAGCGCGAGGGTGTAGAGTTTACAGAGAATGATGGTGTAAAAAGAAATTTAAACCCTATTTTCTTTATTGAGACTGATACCCATGAAGAGACATATCTTAAAATATTAGAAGATGTGTCAGAGCAATTAAAAGGTCACAAAAATCCTGAGCTTTTAATTATGTATTCAGATGACAAGGTATCATCAAAGAAAGTAAACGATAAATACAGGCAGATGAGAAATGAAGGCATAAAAATGCGTCAGCTCATTGAAGAAGGTAATACTTATATGATGGGGCCTCTAGAGGAATACCGTTATATTAAAAAGGGATTTTTTATTAACAGAGTGACTTTAGTCTATGGAGATAGAATAGCTAATGAAACCTCTAATGTGTTAAGGGCATCAATCAGAGTTGACCCTATTAATGCTGAGATACAACGTAATACATTTAATATGCTTTGGAGCATATTAGAACAACCAGTGGAGAGTACATCAAATGAACGCTTCTAAGCCATTAGATTTCAATGGTATTGCTATAGGGAATGATAATTCCGAAGAAGCAGTAATCTCTGTAAAAGTTAAGCGTGCAGATGGATATAAAGACCATAAAACAGCACGTTTTCATATCAGCGTTGGTAAACCAAATCATGAACATCCTAAGTTCAAAGCTACAATGCAATGGGCAATGGATAATTTTGATCGTATTATTATTTGTGTAAACGATACTTTACAAAGACACAATTACTTGTTCGAAGGGGAAACTCCTAAAGAGGCCTATGCTCATGCTAGACGCTTAGGTGATGAGTGGATCAAACGAAATATTAATATAGGTATGCGTCAGAGCGATCGTTTTGAAGTAAAAAGATGGAGTGATTGGACGTCTAGGGATGAATATTTAGTTCATAGAGATCGTGTTGCCGATATACATAGAAATGACTCTTCGGTTAGCCAAGCAGTAGAAGAAGAAGTTAAATCTTTTTGGAGTAGAATGCAAAAAAGAGAAGGTATTTCTGGTGATTTTGATTTCGGAAAATTTCAGCAATACTCTACTGATTACCTGTTAGAAGAATGTGCTGCCTTTTCAATTATGTTTGAAGATGAACTTGCTGCAGATGTGTATCCAGGAAGTTCTTTATTACCCTGTACCTTATTCAAACCTGAGGAACAAAAAACTTCGGGCAGTAAGTATGGTTTTACTAGAATAGAATTTAGAGAAGAATCTGTGCGCGCAAGTGAACCTGCTAAAAATAGACAAAATCTTGATGGAAGGTTTGGTCAAAGATCTGCTGCGCTATCTGTATCGTCTCCAGTTATCAAAGTTGTAGGCAACTAAAAAGTAATTTAAAAGAATTAAAAAAGTTTCCCCACCACAGAGCCCGCGGTGCAGAGTAAAATCTGCCCGCGGGTTTCTTAATTGGGAACTAGACCTCCCGAAACTAAATATGTATGGGGAATACAGTTACAATAATAGCGCGATTCTATTAATAAATACTAAATGGCGTGATTGTCGCAAAAGGGTGCTATACGATTGGATGTGAGCGGGTTTTAGCTTCCCGTCCACCATAGGTAAATTAGCGGCACCCATATAAATGTCGTTGTGAGCGTACCCTTAATGGCCTGATAAATAACCCAGGCCCAGAAAACATTTTTAGAGGGCTTTTTTAAAAATTTGAGTCTGCTTGTTAGGAAATTCATAGCGGCATCTTATGTGTTTAAAAAACACAGGCAATTGTTATTTTTAAAACCTGTGAATAAATTATCCTTATAAATGAATTTATTCACTTTTTTAACTTTTTGTTAAACCTTGCCCCGTATAACAGCCTTCTTCAACGAAACGTAATTCAAAACTGTTTGAATTTCTTCTAAAGCGTAAGGATTTTTATGTCTAAAATTAATTTCAGTGATAGCGATTTTTTGCATCAATGGCTCTATTCCCGTGCGGTGAGCATGGCCTATGGGGGTTGTGATGAACTTGCTATGATTTTTGATCTTGCCAATGATGGCGATAAAATTGAGGGCACAGCGGTTGCCAATGATAATGATCAGTTGAAGTCTAGGCAGAAGTTTTAAAATGGTGGGCGGTACGGGACTTGAACCTGTGACCCCTTGCGTGTCGAGCAAGTGCTCTACCACTGAGCTAACCGCCCACTTTATTTAACCGTATAAAGCGGAACTCACACAAAATAGAAATTAGCGTATTTTTTCAAGCTTTTTTTGCAAAAACTAGTGTTTTTAACGTGTTTAATTCAAATTACGCCATGGCTTGTAATTGTAAGTGAACATGCGCCACAAGGTCTTTAAGGTGGAGCGGCTTTGCCATCACTTGGGCGCCGCCAACGCGCTCTGCGGGAGCCATGGCGGTAAAGCCAGTCATAAACATGATTTTAAGGTCTGGAGCCATCTTCTTTGCTTTTTCGGCAAGCGCAAGACCGTCCATACCGTTCATCACGATATCGGTTAAAAGCAGGTCGATATCTGGGGATGTGGACAAAAACGCATAGGCATCATCGCCGTTGGTCATCGAGGTCACGGTAAAGCCCGCATTTTGAAGCGATCCTTTTACAAACTCCAACATTGCAACGTCATCATCAACCAAAAGAATATGCGCCATTATATCGTCCCTTAATGTGGTTAAGCCATTGATTTATATTATTTTTTATAAACGGGGCAGGCCGCAATAAATTGCTCTGCCGCGAGAGCCCAACTATAGCGCATTTTGACATATTTTTCTCTCTTTTTTTTGTTTTTATCACCCTCGGGGATATTTTCTTTCAAAATCGCTTCTGCCGCAGTGGATAAATGATCATGCAGGGTGCCTAAAAGAGGCTCTGTTACAATGTCTTTTGGTCCCGTGACAGGATAGGCGGCTATGGGCAGGCCGCAGGAGAGTGCCTCGATCATCACCATGCCGAACGTGTCGGTTTTGGATGGAAACACAAAGACATCGGCACTTTGATAATGGGCGGCCAAATCGGTGCCTGTTTTTTTGCCAGTGAAAAGGGCATCAGGATAGTGTTTCCGAAGGCGGTCAATTTCTGGCCCTGCACCAACGATTACTTTTGACCCCGCCCAGGGCATTTGTAAAAACGCATCAATATTTTTTTCAATGGCAACGCGCCCGACGTAAAGGGCGATGGGCTTAGGGAGGTCTTTAAAAATATCAGGATTATTGACGGCGTTAAAAATATTTTGGTCAACGCCGCGCGTGAAAAGGTGAATGGGGGATGTGACGCCCCAATCGATGAGTTGGTCTTTCATACTTTGCGTTGTGACCAAGACGCTTTGTGCGGCGCTGTGGAATTTTACAATTTTTTTGATCGAAAAGTCATAAGAGAAACTTGCCAAAGGCTTACATATTTTTTCAACGCGTGCCTTGACGTAGTCAGGGAACTGCGTGTGATAGCTCGTTGAATAAGGGATACCATGACGGGTACAATATTTTTGCGCGGCAATACCAAGCGGCCCTTCGGTGGCGATATGGATGGTGTCTGGAGTGTGATCCTCTATCATCTTTTTGAGTGGTCTATAAGCAAAAAGAGCAAGCTTTATTTCGCTATAGCTAGGGCAGGGTATGGTGAATTTAAAATCACTTGGCCCGATGACGCGCACGCGATGACCCATGGATTCAAGCGCGGGGATCATGCACTCATAGGTGCGGACAACGCCGTTTATTTGAGGAAGCCAGGCATCAGAAATAATGAGTATTTTCATAAGTGATTGTGGCCTTATGGGTTAAACGCGGCGTGACTTTTTATCTCAATAATCTTACACTGGCGTATGACACAGAATAAAGCGCCAATTTGCTCCCTTTTGATTTTATGTACTGTTCTAGGCGGTGTTTTCGCCAAGAGGGCAGCGGCGCAGGACATACAGCAGGATATAAGATGCGCGATTGTTTCTGAAGAAATAATTAGCTTAAAAGCGCCTGATTTTGAAACGCCTACCATTTGGAGTGCGTTTTATGGCGAAGAAGGTATGGAGCGTATTGCGGATATTACCCCAAGTCACAGCGTTGATGAGGATGATAAAAGCCTTATTGTGATTGGTACATATACAAAAGACCAAGACGATCAAATTGAAAAAGCGTTTATCACCAAGCTCGATAGTCGTGGCCGCCCAGTTTGGGAAAATAAAGAAGAAACAACTTTCAATAAACGCCCGCAGCGTATTTTAAAGGCGGATTCTGGCTATGCCGTTTTGGGGGATATTGAAAATGATAAAGGCGCGCAAGGCGGCTATCTTGCGTTTTATACCAAGGACGGCAAACGCGCCGCGCAATATCCTATTTTAGAAAACGGCTTTGCATTAAGTGTGCATGATTTTGCGCCGTCGCAAACAGGTAAAAGCTATGTGATTACGACTTCGCGCTCTGCTATATCAGATAGGGGTGAGGATAAAAAAACTGAAGGGGTGTTGTATAAAATCACCACAGAAGGTAAGCGCTTATGGCGCAGGCAATATAGCCCGGGCTTGTCCACGGCGCTTTATGATATTGGGCTTGCGCCTGATGGGAATTACACCTTGGTGGGGGAGATTGAACAAGATAACGGGCGCAAGGCTGGTTGGGTTGTGCGCGTTGATGGCAATGGTGCATTAATGTGGCAACGCCCTTATCCGCGCGGCGCAATGGCACGCATGATGGATTCAGTCACGCATGATGATTTGTCGATTTCCATTACTGGGCAGGTACGCGGTTTGCGCGAGAAAAATAAATCAGCATGGATTATGACGCTTCGTTCCGATGGGACAGTGCAGTGGCAGCGTTATTATCAAGGGCGGCACAATTTTTCAGCGCCCAGCATGATTGGCCATCAAGACGGACGATTGAGCGTGCTTTTAAATGGTGAGGTGGCTGATCGGTCTAATCGGTCATTTGATCGCGGTTATGCGGGGTTATTGACGTTTTCGCCGCGCGGGTACTTGATGAATTTAGAGAGCTTTACCGATGGACAGAACGCGCAAGCCTTGCGCGTGAAGTCGGGTCATATTGAAGAGCGGCTCGTTGTTGGATACGCGCAAAGCATGATGCCTGATGGCATGGATGCCAATAAGCTCTCCTCTTATGTTTTTGACGGATGGATTTTTGCTGCAACAGCTCTTGATCCTTTTGATGATCCGTGCGAAGTCATCTATTAAGATGATGAAAGAAAAATTCAAGATTAATGAGACATTAGCCGGAAGTCGCCTTGATAAGGCGCTCTCCACACTTTGTCCTGATTTATCGCGCACACGGATTAAGGTATTGATCGAGGCGGGCATGGTGGCGGTTAATGGAGGCGAAGTGTTGAGCGCCTCTTTTAAAGTAAATGCGCTTGATGTTTTAAGTATTGTTGTCCCTGCGCCAGTTGATGATAGGCCGAGCCCACAAAATATTGCGCTTGATATTGTCTATGAAGATGATGATTTGTTGGTGATTAACAAGGCCGCCGATATGGTTGTGCATCCGGGGGCGGGTAATCCCGATGGGACGCTTGTGAATGCATTGCTTCATCATTGTAGAGATAATCTTTCGGGGATTGGCGGGGTAAAGCGCCCTGGTATTGTTCACCGCCTTGATAAAGAGACATCAGGTTTGATTGTTGTCGCCAAAAATGATTTTGCGCATCAGGGGCTGAGCGCACAATTGGCCGATAGATCATTAAGCCGTATTTATAAGGCGCTTGTGTGGCGTGTGCCAAATTTAATTAAAGGGTCAATTGATGCACCGATTGGGCGGCATAAAACCAACCGCCTTAAAATGGCAATACAATTTTCTAGCGGGCGTGAAGCGGTCACGCATTATCATCTCGAAGAAGCGATTGAACAAGCCATGGCATGGGTGACATGTACATTAGAATCAGGGCGCACGCACCAAATCCGCGTGCATATGCAGCATATTAAACACCCGCTTGTGGGTGACCCTGTTTATGGATTATCGCGCCAAGATGGAGGCGTTTTGCTTAACAAGGCGGGGTTTGCCCCCGAAATACGCGATCAAATTCTCGATTTTCCACGCCAAGTGCTTCATGCTGGCGAAATTGGGTTTATTCACCCCCGTACTGATGAGGAAATGCGATTTGAAGTGCCATTCCCTGATGATATACAGAATCTAAAAACCTTAATTAATTCATAGGGTTATACCCTATAATCCTGATTATTTGCAATTGCCATAATATATTTGATATTCTTAACTATAGGGTTATGGATGAGTTGTACCTTAAGCGATTATATCTCAGCCATGATGAATGATAGTAATGTTGCGATGACTATAAAGGGCTTAGGGGTAAGCCCAGATTTTACCAAATGGTCTGTCCAATTGATATGTGATGACCAACAAGGCCAAGGGGAACTTATTAACGCAAGTAGAGATGCGGGGCATTTTTTTAATTCAGAGTAGTATAAAGTCTTCTTCCAATTTACTTTTTACCGATCTGGTACCCATAGTAAAACTATTACAGCCACTCCTTCGGGGGTGGCTTTTTTTATCTAAAATCGGTGGGCATGCGCGAAAAAACATGACAAAACGGCTTAATTCCTCTAAAAACGCAGCAATTATAAAATAAAATAGAAGGCTGTGTCCCCATGACAAATATTCCTGCATTTACTGATCTAAGTGATGAAAATCTTGCCCGCTTTGACTCTTTTGATGAACATGAGACAGTGCGCCGTTTTGATTTGGGGCAGGGGGTTATTGCGTTTGTTGCGGTGCATAACACCAATCTGGGCCCTGGGCTTGGCGGGTGCCGCATGCGCGCCTATGGTAGTGAGGATGAGGCGATTAACGATGTGCTTCGTTTGTCGCGCGGCATGACTTATAAAAATGCGATGGCGGGTTTGCCGCTGGGTGGGGGAAAGTCAGTTTTGATTGGCGATCCTGCCACACAAAAAAATAAAGAATTGATGGAGGCGATGGGCCGCGCGGTTGAGACGCTTGAGGGGTCATACATCACAGCAGAAGATAGTGGCACGGGTGAGCAAGACATGGTGGCAATGGCGACCCAAACAGATTTTGTCACAGGGTTGCCACCTGAAAAATATGAAGATGCAGAATATGGTGAACTAGGCGGTAATCCATCCCCTGTAACGGCTCTGGGGTGTTATCACGGTATCTTGGCGGCGATTAAGCATCGTTATGGCGATCAAAAGAAATTAAGCGAATTAACGGTGAGTGTTCAGGGCGTTGGCGCGGTTGGTTTGGCTTTATGTGAGTTATTACAGCAAGATGGAGCAAAACTGATTGTTACCGATATTAGCGATGAGGGGTTAGCCCACGCGCAAAATGTTTTGGGCGATGTAACGGTTGTTCACCCTGATGAAATCTATGGCGTGGAGGCTGATATTTTTGCCCCGTGTGCGATGGGCGGTATTTTGAACGACCACACTATTGTGCAACTAAAAGTTGATATTATTGCTGGCGCGTCAAACAACCAACTGCTGGCGCCGCACCACGACAATATGATTGCGGCCAAAGGGATTACCTATGTGCCTGATTATGTGATTAACGCAGGGGGCGTTATTTGTGTAGGGTATGAGTTTTTTAGAAATAGCGGGTATAACCCGATGGATTTTCAATTTACCCGACGCGCGATGTTAAATCATGTTGAGCGTATTGGTCAGACGGTATCTGATATTTTGAAACGGGCGCAAGAAACGGGTATGAATACAGGTGAGGCCGCTGACGCGCTCGCGGAAGAAAAATTTATTGAAGGCGGCGCACTTGATGATAACAGCGCGGACTCTAACGCGGCAGATCAGTCCAGTTTTGGGACAAATGACGATATGACATTGGTTCAGTAATCTCATAAAGGCTGATTGGTTTATCTAGATGCTGGCCTGTGTCACGTCCCATTTGGCCAACTTGAAAACGCGCTTCACTGCCGTCTGGGACATATGGAATATTCCCAAATGGGACGTTAAAACGTACCCCGCTGTAGAGGTCTGTCGCCCCACCAAAAACATCGCGGTCTGACTGGTTTGATCCTGTTAAGAATGCATCAAGCGAGGTGCCGTTTTTAAACATGGTTTTTACACCTAGTGTTGCGCCTGTATCCTGCGCTAAATATCGCCCCAAGCGGGCATAAAAAGTTGTGTTTTTGTTGGGCGCTTCGTACCAAAAATTCAAATGTCCTGTTGTGCGTATATCGTCATAACGGCCAAGCGCCAGCGTTGTTTCAGGATCGCGCTGTGACACTTGCCAAATTTCTGCGCCAACGGCAAAGGTTTTACCAAAGGGGCGGTAAAGAATTTCTCCACCAAGGCCGCCATACATTTCCTCTAATAATCCGCCAGTTAATCCAAAATGCAGATTGGGATTTATACTTTTAAGCCATGCGCCGTAAGAGCGCTCTAGCGTAAAGCGCTCGGCTGCGAATTCTTCGATGTTGCTCCTGCCGCCTTTATTGCCTGCAGTGTTAATAAGATTGGTGAGCTGGCGTAATGTGCTGATCCCTTCGAGGTTATTTTTGATATCCATTTTTCCCGAAATGCCTGTGATGAGGCCAAAGGCGGGGTTGTATTGTGCCTCAACTATTCCACTGCTACGGTAGAGGGGGGCAAAGTCATCTTCGGTCAGGCTGAGGCGGTTATCAAGAATGAATTTTATATTCAAATTTTTGATATCAAATTTTGGTTTTGTTTTAATAAGATTTTTTGTTTCAAAGCTTGCGTCTTGCCATATTTCTTCGGCGCTGCCATTTGAGAGCGCAGCGTTTTCAAAATCATGGCGTATGATTTGAATGTCAGGCCCGCGCAGACCTTTATGATGAAGGGCAAGGGTATAGTTGCTGGTGCTATCAGTTGTGTTATTTGATAAATGGCGCAAGGCATGACCGATTTGACGGGGGGAGGATGCATATTCTGATACGACTAAATTTGCGCGTACGTTTTGGTCAATCATCTGTGTATTATAGAGCCTTATTTTCTGGCTTCGGGCAGAGACGTGCGCTTGGTCGAAGGTGTTCGTTTCTCTCGTTGAGAGTGATAGCGTAGCAGGTTCAATATATTCGCGCGGCCTGCCAATCCAATTATTGAGGCCGCCTTGAAGGGATAAACGCCCCATCAGCTTATCTGTACCAATCGCGGCAACAGACAGGTCAATAAATTCCCATGGTTGATAATTTACGCCCACGCTCCATGGGGCGGGAGCGTTATAGTTCGAGCTTTGCGTTTCTGGTGTATAATAATCGGCGCCGTATTCTGCTTTAAGGGATAAGCCTTTAAGTGGTGTAAAGTATTCGACGCCGCCAAAAAGGCCGATCTGGTCGCCCGTAAACCAGTTGGATATATTTTGTGGGTCTTCAGATTGATAATCCCGCTCTTTTTCAAAATGGCTTGAGATGGATTGAAGCGGGTTTGAAAAATGCCCTGCGCTGCCCATGCGACCCCAACCGATACCGCCTGTAAAGTCAAAAGTTTTATAGCGTTTAGAAAAAGCGACATATTCGCTTGATAGTCTTTTATGACCAAAGGCGGCGTTTGCCCCGATGGCGATTTCGGGGCTATGACTGCCTTCTTCTAAGAGCCTTAGTTTAAAATCAATGCCGGGATAGATGCGGTCTGCAAAATCATTAACGCTCGAAATTTCACTGGTTTGGCGCAAGTTTATATAGAGCGGGTCAATAATTTGAAACCCCATCGCAGCATGGATATAGGGGTCAACGGTGGAAAGATGAAGGCGGGTTGTCCCGATATCATCCATGCGCGCCGTGGGGATGGTGTTGAGGCCGATCATCCCTGTTGTATTGGTGGAATAGGTGGTTTGCATTTGCGCGTGACTATAGGGCGCCGCGCCAAGGCATAATGCGCCGCCCATTATCATTACAGCCGTGTGTTTTTTATAAAAAAATAGCAATCGAAACGCGCCGAAAAAAGGTTTTAAAACAATTGCTTATAGTGTCTATGCGATACAATTGTGTGTCAAAGCCGCAAGTGTATGGCGTGGTATTAGTTGGGGAAAACACCTATCTTTAATGCATATTATTTTTTTAATTAAACATAACGCCGCTCATCATGCTCAATCATTTTAAAAAATTAAAAGAAACGATCGAAATTTCCGCTCTTGATTCTATGGGGTATCCTTACATTTTGTTTGATGGGCAAGGTGTCTTTATCAGGGCGCATCCCGCGATATGCGATGTTTTTCGCGCGTTTAATTTTGGTGAAAATGAAATGCGCTATCCCAATTCGCTCATTGCTGCGTTGCAATCTTGTGAGTGGCAGGGGGGCGATGCGCTCCAACATTATTATCGTAATAAAATGATGAGCAAAGCGTCGTATGATGCAGAGGATATTCCGTTTACGGGGCTTATAAAATATAAGAAGGCTATTGTTTATGCCCATGTCCAAAAAATGCCTTTTGGCAGTTTTGCCTTCTTTCGCGATATTCACGCTGATTATGCCTTGAATAAAGCGTCTGAGATTATGTGCCGTTCATCGCGGGGTATTGCGGGCGTTTTAAAAGCGCATAAACGCCGTAAACCAGAGGTGCAAGATAACCGTCCGCTTTATTCGTTGGCAGGTAATGTGTAGGGCGCAAAACGGGCGATATTACTATGCCCAGTCTTAAAAATATTGGAAATACTGCCGATCTCCTGTACTCTAATGGCAGGAGATTTTCATTTATGGATTATGATATTTGCGTTATCGGCGGGGGTATTAACGGGGTAGGGATTGCCCGTGATGCGGCGGGGCGCGGGCTTAAGGTCTTGCTCGTCGAGGCACAGGATTTAGCCAGCGCAACATCATCAGCCAGCACGAAATTAGTGCATGGGGGGCTGCGGTATTTAGAGCATTATGAATTTGGCCTTGTGAAGGAATCTTTGCATGAGCGCGAAACTTTGTTAAATGCCGCGCCGCATATTATATGGCCACTGCGATTTGTTTTGCCGCATCATTCGGCGCTGCGTCCCATTTGGATGATTAGATTAGGGCTTTTTTTGTATGATACACTTGCGGGGCGGCGCAAGCTTGCCAAATCTAATAGTGTGAATTTTAATATCAGCAAGCTCGGTGATCCGCTTAAAGATGAGTATCTAAAAGGGTTTGAATATTCAGATTGTTGGGTTGAAGATTCGCGGCTTGTGGTTTTAAATGCCGTTGATGCGTATGAACGTGGGGCTGATATTATGCCTAAGACGGCGTGCATTGCGCTTGCGCCCACTGCGGATAAAAAGCTTTGGGACGTGATGCTTCAAAATATGATCAACGGCGATCAATTTAAAGTGACTGCAAAATCAATTGTGAATGCGGCGGGGCCATGGGTGCGAAGTGTCCTTGATGGATCAAGCCTTGTGAAACCGGGCGATGGCGCGCCAGGTGTGCGTCTTGTTCAGGGCAGCCATATTGTTATCCCAAAGTTATACGAGGGCGATCATCCTTATATCCTCCAGCAAAAAGACGGGCGGATTGTGTTTACCATCCCGTATGAGCATCATTATACGTTGGTTGGAACAACGGATAAACAATATGAGGGTGATCCATCGCACGTGGTTATTTCACCCGAAGAAATTGACTATCTGTGCGCGGCGGTTAATGATTCATTTAAAAAACAAATTATGCCAGAACATATTGTGTGGAGCTATAGCGGTGTGCGCTCGCTTGTTGATGATGGCAATGAAAATTCATCAAAAGTAACACGTGATTATAAACTATATTTGGATGAGCAATATGGCCCGCCCATTATCTCTGTTTTTGGCGGAAAGATCACTACATATCGCGTTCTTGGTGAGGAAGTTATTGGCAAGATGATGCTGGCGTTAAAAGCGCAAGGGCATGATGTTTCGGGGATCCCGTGGACACATGACGCGGTATTGCCTGGCGGTGATATGTCCAATCGTGATTTTGAACATTATCTAAGCCTACAAAAGCCGCGCTATAGTTTTTTACCTGAAGTGCTTATTCGCCGATATGCCCGTGCCTATGGTACGCGGATGGAATGGATTTTATCGGGCGTGAACAAGGTGGATGATATGGGACAGCATTTTGGCGATCATCTTTATGAAAGAGAAGTGCTTCATTTGATGAAGTATGAATTTGCGCTCACCGCAGAGGATATCTTATGGCGGCGATCCAAGCTTGGACTGCATGTGAGTGAAGCGACAGTTACAGCATTAGGGGCAGCTATTCCTCGCTTACTTGAAACCATAAACACGATGGAGCGCGGGCGAGAGGTATATGAAAATGCCGCAGGATAAAAACCCAACTATTCTTGCGATTGATCAGGGTACAACAAGTTCCCGCGCGATTTTATTTTCGCGGGATGGGGATATTCTTGAAAGCCATCAAAAAGAGCTGACGCTTCATTATCCGCATAAAGGATGGGTCGAACAAAACGCCGAAGATATATGGCGTGATACGCTTTGGGCGTGCCGCGAGATTATAAAAAATGATACAGCGCACACGATTGCGGGTATTGGCATCACCAATCAGCGTGAAACGACAATTATCTGGGACCGCGATACAGGGGAGCCTGTTTATAACGCGATTGTTTGGCAAGATCGCCGGGCGGCGCAATATTGCCAACAACTCATAGACCAAGGCCTTGAAGCCACGGTTACAAGTAAGACGGGGTTGCTCCTTGATCCGTATTTCTCGGCTACAAAAATAAAATGGGTTTTGGATAATGTCCAAGGGGCGCGTGATAAAGCGCAGGCAGGCAAGCTTGCTTTTGGGACAGTGGATAGTTTTTTGCTCTGGCGGTTAACGGATGGAAAAGTGCACGCAACTGATGCAACCAACGCCGCGCGAACGATGATTTACAACATAGTTGAAGGGGCGTGGGATGATGAGCTTTTGACGCTTTTTGATATCCCAAAGAGCCTGCTGCCAAACGTGCGTGATAATGTCAGTGATTTTGGTGTGAGTGCGGAAAAGATACTTGGCCGCGCTTTGATGATTGGTGGTATGGCAGGTGATCAACAGGCCGCAACAATCGGTCAAGCGTGCTTTGAGGCAGGTATGGTCAAATCGACTTATGGCACAGGCTGTTTTATGCTGATGAATATTGGTGATGACTTTAAGGTATCAAAAAACAGATTGCTCACGACCATTGCCTATCAGTTAAACGGCAAACCGACTTATGCGATAGAGGGGGCGATTTTTGTCGCAGGGGCGGCGGTGCAATGGCTTCGTGATAATTTAGGATTGTTTGACGATGCCGTGCAAACGGCAGAGATGGCGCGCAGTGTTGCAGATAATAATGAGGTTTATTTTGTGCCTGCTTTTACAGGCCTTGGCGCACCTTATTGGAAGCCTGAGGCCAAGGCCGCGATTATAGGTCTGTCGCGGGAAAGTACAAAGGCACATGTCGTTCGCGCCGCCTTGGAAGCGCAGGCCTACCAGACTCTTGATCTCATGGAGGCTTTTGTTAAAGACTCTGGTTTTGATCCGAAACTTATTCGTGTTGATGGCGGCCTTGTTGCCAATGATTTCGTCTGTCAGTTTTTGGCTGATATGATTAACCGCCCTGTTGATTTGCCAAAAGTCATTGAGACCACGGCGCTGGGTGCGTCTTATTTGGCGGGTTTGCAGCTTGGCCTGTATAAAGATATTGATGATATAGCGGCGCGTTGGTCTAAGGCGAATAGCTATTTCCCCGAAATGGATGACGCGCAGCGTGACCTTCTTTACGGTCAATGGAAACATGCTGTTGCACGTATTCTTTTGTAATGTGAAGGGCGTGTTTCAGAATATTGCCTTGAATAATTCTTCTTTTCATACCCCCGCATAGCGCTTTTTTTTCTGACGCTTTCACGCCCAGAATATCCGTTTATATTCAATATTATCTAAGTGATGAGAGAGGCTTTTATATAGGAGGGGCATTATGGCACAACAAGGATATTGGGTTTTATGCGAAGATATCAAGGCCAATCCGGAAAAAGATAAAGAGCCAAGTCTGTGCATGGCACGGGTGGAGGGATTTCACTATGCTGATGTCATGGGTAGTAGCCGAACTGAAGTGCTGAATAAAATTAAAAAGGCTCTACGGTCGAATATCCAATTTCTTATTGATTGTTACAATGATGTGCCGCCGCCTGCCTATTCAGATCAACCGCCCCCAAAAAAAACGATCAAGGGCGGTGCATATCTGTTCATCGCATTGGCAGAAATAGGCCTTGTTGCAGAAATGATAACGCCGTTGCTCACTTAGGCTGCAAGCGGCTCATATTCTTGCTGGTAAAGCATTGCTATTGCAATATCAAAGACATTTTTGGGAACAGATGAATATGAGGCATCGTTTAGGGAGACTAGAATATCTTCGTAGGTATAAATGATGTTTGACTTAATCGAAGGGCATGAAAAAAGTGCGACGGCCTTATTAATAGAAGCGTTCGCTGGTTTTGACCATTTAACAGTCCATTGATCGATTGTGTATATATTCATTATTGTTCTCCCTTAATTGAGTGGTAACATAACAACTTTTATTTATTATGTCAAATAAAAAATCATTATTTATGTTTTTTATTGAGTAGGGGTCAGAGTCCGGTGATTCCAGTTATGCAAAGGCTCTCAGCCGTCTGCAAACCCCTTTTGAGATTAATCGTAACTTATATTTCGCGTTATCAACTATTGTGGCCTAAATGTCGGATTGGTTGTAACATATCGATCAGGATGATCGTCTTTAAACTTGGTTGCTCTTGGGTCGTCATCTCTTACGAGCATATTACCCCCTTGATTTATAAGCACAGCGTCTACAAACCCTAACGCTAACATTTGCTCTGCATCTAAAAATAAGTCTTGCTCTGCTGTTATAGCCTCCGCGCATTGGTTATTTAAGTGCGGATGTTTCGCCTGATACGCTGTTTTCAAGAAATTGTTATCCGCCTCAAGTAATTCAATAGTTCTTCTCGCAAATTCAATATAAGACTGTGAAGCATTTGGTATAGCTAACAGCGTATTATGGAGCTGCCGGAAATCAGATTGTACAAAGTCATCTGCTTTTCCTGTTATCGTCTCAAGATCTAGAGGGATTTGAGGGTGTATTTTTTGTAGCGCATCCCTTTTTAGGCGAGCCTGATGGAACATAAAAACAGCATCTTCGGTTGCATATACGTTGTCTGCATAGCTGATTATGGCTGTTGCAGCGGATTCTGCTTGAAATACATACGCTACTTCGAAACGACCCTCCATGGCTTGGATAATGCGTCGCGCCGCGGGTATTTCACCACCGTTACTTCCAAATGCCAGTAAATCTGGGCTTTGTTCAGATGGTGCCACTGTCGTAAGGTAATTAACTAATACATCAGCAGATTGAGCATTTATATTGCCAACTGTAGCCATAGCGCGTGTAGATTGTTTTTCAGTTTCCAAGTTAAAGTCAGCAGGTATAACAGCCAAACTCGTTGCAAGTAATGCCGAACATGCCTCTGAAAAAATACCTGTTAATTTTACAACCATTTCAACGCAGCTTAATTTTCATAATAATTTATAGCTTTATGACAATATAATAATTATGTCAATATATTATGTGAATCTTGCGATGCGCCAAACCGTGCTTCGGTTGGCCTTTGCTGAGCAACTTCGATATGGTAAAAATGGTGTGTATGGAACACCAGAATTATCATTCCCTTTCAAGTACTTAGGGGGAATTTCTGTAAAAAAAAGCGAAATGGTGCACGAGAGGGAACGATCAGAAAAGGTTAAATTATTGTTTTAATTAAATATATTCAGTTCAATATTTAATAATACCCCCAACTATACCCCCAAATCATATTGTTGTGCGCTTTTGTTCGCAAATATACGTGCGGTTTCAACAGTTATTGCATTCTACTAATAGACTGGAAAACTTGCAATCTTCATTAAGTCTTCAAGAAAGATAAACACCCCACTCCCCCCCCCTCAGAAACACCGCTCCAGCTGTGGTGCGCCATAACAATTCTCTAGCAAGAACTGTGAGCCATACATCCAATCAAGTTGGTTAGCCATACCCTAAGCCTTTATAACTTAAGTTATTTCTTGAACCGCTTGGTTAATCGAGCGATAGTCCTTGTGAGGTAGTCGATGGGGCTACCTTGGGGCTTTGCAACCCCAACCATAGGCGGTCTTGTATCAACCGCAATGATGCTGCTTTCGGCCATATGGCTGGGGGTGGCAGTCATGTCCAAGCCTCGCGGCCAAAAGCTGCTGGCCGTTCCCTATGGTTACGGTTACAAACTCCCAGCCACCAGCCCATCTGGTGGTTTTTCTTTGAAAATAAGGGAGTTAAGTATGAAGATAGCTATCAGTATTTTATTAATATTAATTGGCTACAGTTCGTTTGCTTATGCAGATTCTAGCTCTGATAAGCTTAATAATGCTTCTCACGAAGTTTTTCTTGAACTTCATAAGATTTATGAAGACAAATGGAAAGCAACAGCAGTTTTATATATTTGTGAAAAAGAGGGGCTTGTTTCAGCATTAAGTGAGTACGATCATTTAGAAAATTTAGACAAAAGTGTATTAATCATTTCTTCTGTTCAAGTAGAAGATAATATGACTATTGATTATATAAGTTCAGTTTCAAATAACGTATATTTTTTAACTGAAGGCTATTTAAAAGGTCAAAAGTTAGCATATTACAATTTTTATACTGCCTTTTCTGAAGATCCTGTATTACAAGGAGCTTTATGCGCATCCAGCATAAATCTCGCAGAAAAATTTATTGATAACAACCACAAGAGAAAGAATGATTTGTTAAAATCCACAAATCAAGCCTTAGAAGAAATGAAAAAATAATTCGGGAATTTATATACAAATGCTAGGCTACTTTTAATTTTTGCCCTTCAGAAGCAGCAAGCCTAGGGGCTTTAGGCATGGCTTTGAATACGTAGATAGGAAAACGGTTATCTTTATCCCATGTGACACTTAAGCACTTAAAGCCTTGTGACTCTGCCGCTGCAATCATCACTTCAGGTGACCATTTGATAGAATGACTCAAAGTTAAGCGGTCGCCTTCTTTTAAGGTCGCTTTCTTAAAATCACCACTGGCTTGTAATACTCCGAAAGTCTGATCGTTTGAAGCAACCAGATCATGTTTTACAACGCTGAATGCTTTTCCATTGATTGAATGGCTTGTGTCAAGCTGAGGATCATAATAAAGCAGTTGCGGATTAAACTCATCGGATAGGGCGCCCTCACTTTTGCCACGATGAACAATGTTCTCTGCAAACTTGGCATGAGCAGGGTGAACGTAAGCATTTAATGCACTCTCTTTCTGATTGGCATCAGAGCCTATAACAAGTATTCCTTCCTCACGACAATTTATATAGTCATTGGCAAAACGTGCCTGTAATTCTTCATAAGCCTGCTCTTCAAAGGATTTACCGTTGTCATGTGCAACAGTTGCAATATTTCCACGAGAAGAGCCGAACTCCATAACAAGTCTTGGTCGTTCTACATCAGGATTTTTTTTTGTCGATAGATCAGGATCGTCTCTATTAAAATTGACATCTTGCGGATTGGCTTCGGTATTTGGGAATACTTCTTTTAAATGCGGAATACCTTCTTCACGATATTGTTTTGAAATGTCCCAGTCTGAGTAAAGGGCAAAGCACGCTCCCAAATCTTGTAAAAAACCCATGAGCTTAAATGACTTTGCATTTGCCGCCTCACGAGAGCCTTTGCCTTTATCAATAACAATCAGATTTGAGATGTCTAGATTATCTGTAATGATCTGGGCTATAGAAGCTCCGTTATCATTGATATTATTCACTTCACTTTGGAAGGTGTATTGGATTTTAGGGTCTGAAATACGTGCAAAACGTCCCCAAGTGAGTGAGCCTGTGACATCCCCATAACATTCCGCCAAAGCCCCTCCAAAGACCTCAAAACGCACGAGATCATCAAGCGCTTGAGCAAGACTCAATAGCTCGGTATCAGGTAGCGTTATATGATGCTGTTCAGCTAGGCTCATGTTTGCCTTGCGCCTTCTGCTGGTCTTTAGGAATAACGATGGCCTGATCCCACATCACGTTAAATTGCTTCTTATAAGCATTAGCAATTTTAGGATTATCTATGACGGAGATAGATACATTATCAGGTTCAAATAGAATGATAGCTAACTTATTGCCGTAAACATAAAAAGGAATTTCAGAGAAACGATCTTGAGGTGTCCATTTATACTCGGCATATTCTGGCACGGTAAAATGACGATCACCCTCCTTAACAAGGATACGAATACTAAAATCCTGTTCTTTGGATAAATCCATCATGCGGTTTTTTTGAATTTCCCAACGATTGCCCAACCATTTATCAAATTCTCTTTCGTCAACATTACTAACAAGAATTTCCCCGCCTGACTTTTTGATAGTCTCATAAACGTCGTCATAAAACTTCCAGTAACCTTCTTGCCCCTCTAATGTTTTTAATACGGTAGAGCGTCTTTTAACCCCGTCATTTACGCCAAACTCAATGCCGTTTAACTCAAGGGTGGATTGAATTTTTCTTAGGGTGTCGAGTTTAGCGTCCCCGCCTTTTTCAATATTGCGTAGCGTAGGTAATGAGACTTCGATAGCTTCAGCAAGGTCTTGCTGTGACCAATCGATAAGGGCGCGGGCGGCTTTTATTTGGTGAGAACTAATCATTCGTCTATTTTCTTTCTAAAATGGTAAATAATTAGCTAAATTTGACCTTATTTTTCCTGATTTTACTATAATACAAATATATTTTACCAAATCAACAATTATTTAACCTCTCGTTAACCTTTTGAGCGTAAAACATCACCATTAGTTAATTATGTTAAACAATTTATGGGAGTAACAATATGTGGGGAACACTATTAAACAAGCTAGCCAATAATACTGATAACGGACAAGAAATATCGTTATTTGACGTTAAGGAGCTATATGACGCAGCCTATGACGAAAAAGCTAAAGCCAGTGTAAATCTCAAGAGATTTAAAAAGCTCATGGAAAAGGCAATACAACTTGATACGGCTTATCGTGCTCAATTAGCTCAGGCTCAACCTTTTCAATACGGGAAGGCCGCTTAAAATGGATAAAACAGTTAAAAAAGCTAATTACCGTGTCCGCTACGTAAAGGTCATGGAGAATTTAAACAAGATAGCGGATATGAAACCAAAAGAGCGGTACATGTATCGTTTAATGGACACTGTGATCTTTCATGATTTTGAAACTGCGCTGGATGTCGTGATTGAGGACTTTAAAGAAGCTCACAATGATAACGAGAAGAAAGTTTAACAACTGCGTAAAGGGAGTTTACTCCCTTTAGTGAACTCCCTTTACGCAAATAAGACTTCACAAGCCTATTTAAATATTCTTATTTTGCTACATTTGCTAAGCCTATAGTTGTTATTTATATAAGTAATTTAGGGTATAAAAATGATATTAAATTTAAGGATGCTACACGTAGCGGATGTTAATAATACAGAAGTAGTTCATAAAAACTTAACAAATGAGTTGAAAAAATGAAATTAACAAAACAAACTGACAATCAAGAAGAAGATACTGATAGCGTTGGGAAGTTAGAGACAATCAACTTTGATGGTTTTGATAAATTACAACGTATAGATTTTGCTAAGCGTTTAGAAAAAGTTATTTTTAAGCTCGCGCCTTTTTATTCCGAGTCATTTGTTTTGAGTCTTCACGCTAAATATGGGTGCGGAAAAACTACATTTTTAAAAATGTGGGAAGAGAGACTTAAAAGCAAAGAAACTAGTCAAGCATGTGAAGTAATCACAATTAACGCATGGGAATCTGATTTTGATGAAGAGCCCCTAATACATATCCTTGATGCCCTTCTAAGAAAAATAGGCACTACTAGTGAGGGCGGTAAGATAATAATGAAATCTATCCAAGGCATAATGGGAGCTAGTGCAAGCGCTGTAGATCAGGCCGCAGCAGCTTTAACGGGAGTGAGCGTCAAGAAAGCCCTTGAGGATGGCAAAACTGCGGCCATGGAAACAGATGATATATGCGTTATTGGGGAGCGGTTGTATCAAAATTACTCTTTTAAGAAACAAGCATATAAAGAATTAAACCTTCATCTGAGAAAGCATATAAACGAGACAAAGAAAACATTATTTATATTCATTGATGAGCTTGATCGTGTTCGACCAAGCTATGCTATAAAATTCCTTGAAACAATTAAACACTTTTTCAATATCAAAGGAATATGTTTTGTAATCGCTGTGGACAAAGATCAATTAGAAAAATCTGTACAACAATTATATGGTGATATTGATTTTCAAAATTATTATTTGCGCTTTATCACTAGGGAAGCGGTACTCCCAACAGCTCAAAACTTAGATTTGGCCCCTTATATAAAAAAATTAGGGGAAGATTATATTGATGAAAAAAGTAATGTTGGTATTCACATACCTATCAATTCAAGCCAAAAAAACGATATTATTTCTTTCATTACAAGAATAGCTAAATGCTTGGATATTAATGCTCGACAAATGGAGTATTACTTTAGAATATTTTCACAATTTTTGGTTCTCCATGACGAAGGGAAATTTTTACACGATTGTCAGACAAGATGCATCGCATTGCTAATTGGAGTTTTTGTAACAAACGAAAAACTTTACCACAAACTTGGTGCCGAAAAAAATCTACCTAGCGGATCTAATTTACTTGATGAGATTGTTGAATATTGTAAGTACCTTAAATTTAATAATCCTACAAGAAAACCAAAAGACGATCTGTTTTTGAGCTTTATAGCATTTTCATATAATGATTCCCTGAATAAACATAGCTATATAGACACGGCAGAACGGCACTTTAGAAAACTGTACTATAATGATAGCAGCGGTGAAGTGCCAGAACTAACTTATCAGATAGAAAAACAATTATGCCAGATTGTACAAATAGATGATTATGATGGATTTAAATACATTGATAAAAGCAGTTTTTCTGATGCATATGAGAGATTGGAAGAATGGAGATCCTTCATATATTAACGCCTTCTTATAGTTAGCTATTTTTTTATGGCGCCAATTAAAAGAAAAAGCTCCTGTTATTTAAATTGGTCATCCTTGTAAGTCGTTATTATTTTTAATGCCAGAATTGTTGTAAGATTGTAAGATTGTAAAGGACATGCGTAAATGGGGGTATTCTTATAAAAAAATATATATATAAAAGAAAGTAAAAGTGGATTTTCGCGTCTTGTTTACAATCTTACAATCTTACAATCTTACAATCTTACAATTTTTCTGCAAAGCAATAAAAAAATTCTAAAAAACTTTTATCCTGTTAAATTTTGAAACCAAGTGTCCGCATCCACAGCTTTAATAACTGTTCTACTGCCTATCTTTACGATAGGCAGTTTACCCTCCTTAGTTTCTTGATAGGTTTTTGTTCTGCCTATTGAGAATAACTGGCAGAATTCATTGATTGAGTAGGCTTTCTTTTCGATTGTGTTTATTTGCATACATCCTTCTTTGTTTGTGTTTCAAAGTACGTATGCGAATTGTGGCAAATTCCACTGAATAAAAATAATGGGAAGAAATTTTTAATTTTTAGGAAAAAGTTCACTTAAAGATCATCAACATCATCATGGGGTAATTTTTTATACCTTTTAATACTGTCTTTAAGGATAGATTTTAAGGTTTCTGGATTAATATGAGGCTCAACAATATCAAGAAATGGTTTTATAAATTTATAAAGATCACCACTAACGCTATCTTTATGATGATCGAAGCTAACCTTCAATTCTTTGCCTGAAATATCGATATATGCTCCATAAAGGGAATCCAATAAAGAGAAGATAGGCTTTCTAGTGGTATTAACTTTTAACCCTCTTTTTTGAAAATCATTTTTAGATTGCTCAGCTTTGTTTACTGCTAAATATAATGCGTTATTAATATTATCTATAAGGGTATCAGTCTTTAAGTCACAAAAGTTGCGAGTTTCATTATCCAATATTACTTTGGCGTGATTGTTAAGCTGATTATATTCTTGAAGAAAACTTTTAAGTTTTTTATCTAATTTTTGTAACTGCTGTTTCGCTTGAGCGTTTGTTTCAAATATTTCATCATCAAACATATATCCAAATAAGGTAGCATTGATGATTATGTCTTGCCATTTTTGAATAGAGTTTTGTAATTCTTTAGCGTTTTGATATTTAGATAAGGCTTGGGGAATAGCTTCTATTAAGCGTGGTCTTACATCTTCCCACCATTCTTGTGATTTAGCCATTATGCTTTGCCAATTCTATCAATATAATCCGCCCAGTCTTGCATCATAGCTTTACGCTTATCAATAAATTGTGTGCGGTTATAAGCCTCACCAAGAGAACCTGCGCTTTTATGAGCTAATTGTTTTTCAATTACTTCAGTATCATATTCAAGCTCTTCTCTAATTGTCGTACGCGCTAATGCTCTAAAGCCATGCGCCACCATATCATCTCCAAAGCCAAGACGCTTAATAGCTTTATTCACTGTTCCATCACTCATAGGATTTTTAAGTTTTAGTTGTGATGGGAAAACCCACTCTGTATTAAATAGATCAACTTCTTCTTTCTGCTCTTTTAACAACTCAATCACTTGATTGCTTAAAGGAACAATATGATCTCGTTTCATTTTCATTTCTGAGGCGGGGATTGTCCAAAGTTTAGATTTAAAATCTATATGCTCCCATTTGGCTTTACGAATTTCTACAGGGCGGCAGAAGGTATAAAGAGAGAGCCAAACTGCTCGTCTTGTTCTTTCGAATATACGCGCCTTATTAAGTTTTAAAGCTTCTAAAAACTCTGGTAATTGTTTTAGGTTAATAGTCCTAAAATGATTATGGGGGGCTGATTTCAATGCACCTTTTAAATCAGCGGCGGCATCACGTTCACATCGTCCAGTTTGAATGCCGTAACGGAATATTTGACCACATACCTGTGTTGTTCGTTTTAGGACATCATAAGAGCCACGTTTTTCAATCTTTCTTAGGCAGTCCAATAATTCTGGTGGCGTTATTTCAGAAATGGGTCTACGCCCTAAAGTCGGAAATACATTCATCTCAAGGCGGCGCATGATTGTCTCGCCGTATCTGGCAGTCCATTGGTTATTTTTTGTTCTATGCCATTCCCTCGCAAGATGTTCAAAAGTGTTTTCAGCATCGGCTACGGCCTTTCGCTTAACTTGAACTTTGTTTGTCATGGGGTCTACTGAAGGGGTCTTAGCTAATAATGATTTAGCATCGTCTCTGGCCTTACGAGCATCTGCCAAACTAACCTCGGGATATGAACCAATAGCGAGTACCTTCTCCGTCCCCAAATAACGATACTTTAAACGCCAAAGTTTTGAGCCAGTTAGAGTTACAAGCAGATACAAACCTCCGCCATCAAAGCGTTTATATTGCTTACTTTTGGGCTGAGCGCTTTTGCATGCTGTGTTGGTTAGTTTCAAAATACCCCCACTCGATTTTTAAATACCCCTTACAATACCCCCAAAATGTCAGGTTGTAAACGACTAAGAGCGAAAACCTGCGGACTAAAATTCTCTAAAATCCTATGTTTTACAATGGTTTTACAGTTAATGACGATTATTAGAGAACAGGGGGGAATAATAAAATGGTGCCACGAGAGAGAATTGAACTCTCGACCTCGTCATTACCAATGACGCGCTCTACCACTGAGCTACCGCGGCGTATTTTGATCCGTTTTCGGCATAAGCCGTGGATTACGGCGGAAGTTATTATATTTTTTCTAGCCTGTCACGCCCCTTTTGCGTATAGTCCCAAGATTACAAAATAGATATCGTAAATTAACCATTGTTCTGACCTGAATTGGCCCCATTTTAGGGACTTAATAACAATCAGACATAGTGGTACATAGAGTGTAAAATGACAGACAAACTGACCCAAACGCCCGTAAAGGCAGTCATGCAAACCAGTATGCCAAGCAAAGCCGATAAAAGAGCCGATGCTTTGCGTGAAAATCTTAAAAAGCGTAAAGCGCTTGTGAAAGATAAAATCGTATCAGCACAACAAGAATAGACAAGTGTAAAGATGATAAATTTTAAAACGGCACATAACCCGATGAGCAATGAACAAATTCAAACGATGGCCGCAAAAAATGCCCTTCCCGGTATTATGCCAGACCATTGGATACGCGACCAATCGCTTAATCACGGCATGATCGAGCCGTTTGTTGAAAAGCAAACAGCGGAAGGTAAAATCTCCTATGGTTTGTCGTCTTATGGTTATGACTCGCGGTGCTCTGATGAATTTAAAATCTTCACGAATGTAGACAGCGCAATTGTTGACCCTAAAAACTTTAGCGATAAAAGCTTCGTTGATCGCCAGACAGATGTTTGCATTATTCCGCCAAACAGCTTCGTCCTCACCCGCTCGGTTGAGTATTTTCGCATCCCAAAAGATGTGCTTGTGATTTGCTTGGGCAAAAGTACTTATGCGCGTTGCGGTCTGATCGTCAATGTTACCCCACTTGAGCCCGGCTGGGAAGGACATGTGACCTTAGAGATTTCAAATACAACGCCGTTGCCTGCCAAGGTTTATGCCAATGAAGGGGTCGCGCAGTTCTTGTTTTTTAAAGGCTCAAGTGACTGCGAAGTGACCTATGCCGACCGCGCAGGAAAATATATGAAACAAACGGGCGTGACCTTGCCGCGTATCAAAATAGATCAATAAAAACAGCGCCTTATCCAGATTAGAAAACCGAAAGCCTTCCTATGATGCCGAATAAAAAGACACCAGCGCCCTCAACTGACACAGTTGAGATTATCAAAAGCGAGGTTAAACCCTCTGGCCTTGAAAAAATGCGGGTGACGGGGGGCAATCGCCTCAATGGCTCTATTAGGATTTCTGGGGCGAAAAATGCGGCGCTGAAACATATGTGCGCGAGCTTGCTCACTGATGAGCCCCTGCATTTAGAAAATATGCCAACGGGCCTTCAGGATGTCCGCACCTTGGCAGAGTTGCTCAGTCATTTGGGCGTTACGATCGCCCTTCGTCAAGACAGCGTCGCGACACTTCATGCGGGAACAATTCAATCGCATGTCGCCCCTTATGATTTGGTGCGTAAAATGCGGGCGAGCGTAATTGTCCTTGGCCCTTTGCTTGCCCGTCATGGCAAAGCCGAAGTGTCATTACCGGGTGGTTGCGCCCTTGGCGCGCGCCCTGTTGATCTACACCTGAAAGGCTTTCAATCCATGGGGGCAACCATTGAGCTTGATGGCGGTTACATCAAAGCCACAGCGCCAAAGGGCGGCCTTATGGGCGCAGAGATTGTCTTTCCGTTTGTGTCTGTCGGCGCAACAGAAAACCTGATGATGGCGGCCACTCTGGCAAATGGTGCAACTGTGCTTAAAAACGCTGCGCGAGAGCCAGAAATTGTTGATCAAGGCGAAGCGCTTATCAAAATGGGCGCAAAAATTACTGGCCTTGGCACACCTGAAATCCGTATTGAAGGGGTTAAAAAACTGCACGGTGCAACGCATTGCGTTGTTCCAGATCGTATTGAAACAGGCACTTATATGTGCGCCGTTGGTTTATGCGGCGGCGAACTTCGTTTGCAAAACACCCGCACAGATTTCCTCTCCTCGCTGATTGCCCCTTTAAAAGAGGCGGGCATGGATATCCGCCAAGAGGGCGATGACGTGATTGTCAAACGTAATGGTGGCAAGTTAAAAGGCGTTGATATCATGACCGAAGCCTATCCGGGCTTTGCCACCGATCTTCAGGCGCAGTTTATGACGATGTTGACCCTGTGTGATGGAGCAGGGATGATTAGCGAAACTATTTTTGAAAACCGCTTTATGCATGTGCCAGAGCTGTGCCGCATGGGCGCCAATATTTCTATAAAAGGGAATTCGGCCATTATCCGCGGTGTTGAAAAACTTAAAGGCGCCGAAGTGATGGCAACGGATCTGCGTGCCTCTGTCGCAATGGTGTTGGCAGGGCTTGTTGCCGAGGGCGATACGATCATCAATCGTATCTACCATCTAGACCGCGGCTATGAAAACATCGTCGAAAAACTCACCGCTGTTGGCGCAAAGATCGAGCGAGTGCGATAGAATTAAATTGACATAAAAAATTAAAGTTGTTAAGTCAAACTATGGATCAGGCCAACCGCCCTATTGACGATATCCCCTTCTCACCAGAAGCCTTGATAAAGGATCTGGGCCTAAGGTCTGCTTCCCCGCGTGTTATCGAGGCTGTAAAAATTTTATGGTTCGTGTATTTAAAAGATAATGAAGGCTGGGATAAATCAAAGTTAGCAGATCGCCATGATGTTAAAGACATTCTAATTAGCCATATAAGACCCATCACCTATTTAATAGATACCTTTGCACCAACCTTCCCACTGCCCTTGAATGATATAGATGATTTATACATTGCGGCGGTTTGTGATGCGCATATTATGCAACCTGAGTTTATGCCTGAAGATGAGACGTTAACGACCATATACTATGAAACCGCTTTTTGTTATCATGAGGGGGATGAATCAAATCAGCACGACGCTGTTCCTCAACGCAACCCCGTTGCGTTTGATATATTTAATCAAATGCACGATGTGGAGACAAAAGTAAGGAAAACACCAGATGGGATGCGGCCCGAAGCGCATTATTTGTACCTCATCATGCATTTCGGTGATCTTGAAGATTGCATCCAAGATATTCAAGATTCAGAAATTGATTATGAAACAAAACGATCTTTTGCGGATAAGTTTACAAGGGTCAATCCCGCATTTTTACTTAAAAACGATCCGTTATCTCAGGCTATTATAGAAGCTGAGATATTATTAGAGAGATTACGTCCTAAAAAAGCAACTTTATTTTTAGTGCCTACTACTCCATAAATAAGAATAGAATTCTCAAATTTGCGCTCTATCAAAGTCACAATAACGTATTGGGTTTTTTAAAATTATATAATTAAAACAATATATTAAAATATTTGCTCTTAATTATTAAAAAAATCAAGCTGCAGGCTAAAAAAATATAGCCTTTCACTGTGTCTATGATAAGAAAACACTATGACAGACACAAGACTTATACTTGCTGTGCCTAAAGGACGGATTTTAGACGAATTACTGCCCGTGTTATCTAAGTGCGGGATTGAGCCTGAGGCCGCGTTTTCTGACCCAAAATCACGGCTTTTGCGATTTGAAACCAATATACCAAACCTTGATATCATACGCGTGCGGGCCTTTGATGTGGCGACCTTTACCGCTTTTGGCGCGGCGCATATGGGCGTTGTTGGGTCTGATGTAATTGATGAGTTCGAATATTCTGAGCTTTATGCCCCTGTGGATCTTAAAATTGGTGGATGCCGCCTGTCATTGGCTGTGCCCGATACACATATCAATAAGGCCATGGGCTATGTCAGCCATGTGCGCGTTGCGACCAAATACCCCAATTTAACCCGTAAGCATTTTGCCCGCCAAGGCATTCAGGCCGAATGTATTAAATTAAATGGGGCAATGGAGATAGCGCCTGCGCTCGGCCTTGCTGATCATATCGTTGATTTAGTGTCCACGGGGTCAACATTAAAAGCCAATGGATTGACTGAGACCGATAAAATCGTTGATATTTCCGCGCATTTTGTCGTGAACCGCTCCGCCCTTAAAACCCGCCCTGAGGAGCTCCACCACTGGATTAAAACCTTTCGCGCCAGCACAAAATCATCACATTAGGCGCATAAAAGATGAGCGATATTCTTGAGATTATCTGTGCGAGCACGCTTTCACCTTTTTGGCAGCAGGAACAGAAAAGAGCGCTACAAGATATTGAAAAACAATCACAATTCTCACTTTATAAAAATAAAAACACTTCGTTTCGAATTTATTTAAAAATGGAAAATAATAAGCTTATATTTGAGGTAAAGAATAAAGACGAAGAGCTATTAAACACATTTATTCTCTCTCTTTCGCCCTATCGCAAACTCATCAAAGATTACCTACTGATGATTGAAAGTTATGAGTTGATGCGCCGCACAGGCAATTTACAAAAATTAGAGGCTATTGATATGGGTCGGCGTGGCCTGCATAACGAGGGTGCGGAAATTTTTATTGAGCGATTGAGTGGTAAAGCAGAGATGGATTTTGAAACCGCACGGTGTTTTTTCACCCTCATTTGCGCACTTTACAATGATCGTCAAAAACCATTTTAGGATAAAACAAAGCAAAACCCCATAAAGCCTTGAAAAATATAAGACAGGCGCGTATAACCCCTCTTTATTAATCACTAAAGAGAGCAAGAATGGCTAAAGAAGATCTCATTGAATTTAAAGGTGTTGTCACCGAAATTTTACCTAACGCAATGTTTCGCGTGAAATTAGAAAACGACCATGAAATTTTAGCGCATGCCGCAGGTAAAATGCGTAAATTCCGCATTCGTGTCCTTCAAGGCGATAGCGTTGTTGTCGAGATGACCCCATACGACCTATCTAAAGGCCGCATTATCTTCCGCGAAAAGTAAGAGAAACTGTTAAATAAAACTGAAATTATAGGGCGCAAGGATACAATTATCCATGCTTGGTGAGTGGTAATTACGTCCCGAACTTCCGTTGCCGCTTTGATCATCTTGTGTTTCGATATTCTCTGATGACATTAATGCGCTGGCACGACGAAAGCTCGTCAAAACCTCTAAGACAATCATTTTGAAGTAAACCTTTCTTGGTAAAAATAAGAATAGGTTTATGATGGTATTTGCCCCCCATGACAAGCGTTTTTTGACTTTAGGGTAAGTTTTTTAAAAAAAGGGTTTATTATCGCAAACGCCCTATGGGCCTAGCCTTTGCTAAGATGCATCTTTGTAAATTGAGCACTGTTTGAGCGCATATTTCTAAGCATCACGTTTTGGCGTCCATCCACCAGAATCGCATCACGCACGCCTGGCAAAATACCTTTTACAAAACCATGATATCCGCGCCCTCCCGAATCACTCTCACCACCTGCCGCTTCATTAAAAACAGGCTCGATATGGGCTTTAGCACGGGCAAAATCAAAGGCTTGTATCACAAGGCCTTTAAGATGTTTTATTACTGATTTTGCCGCTTTTTTAGGCATATTAGTTCCTTATTTATAATCATCATAATAGCTGTTAGGCTCGCAATGTCAAGCTCACATTAATTTTACGCAATCTTGAAACAATATTACACCACCTTAAAACAATGTTTTTACAACCCAAACAGATAAGGTAGCCTCACTTAAAATGAAAAATATATCGCAAAACCTGATTTTAGCTTCCGCCTCGCCAAGACGCGTCGATTTATTGGCAAAATTGGGGATTACACCCCATAGTATTATTGCCGCCGATGTTGATGAAACACCCCTTAAATTCGAAAAACCCGCAGAGTTGGCAAAAAGGCTCGCGTTAAGTAAAGCGCAAGCGGTGCATGACACCCATAAAAATAGCTTCGTTTTAGCTGCCGACACTGTCGTTGCCTGTGGTGTTCAACTTTTGGATAAGGCGCAAAAGCCTGATCTGGCTAGACAATATCTCTCCAAGCTCTCTGGCCGTCGCCATCAGGTTTATGGCGGCATATCTCTTATAACGCCTGAGGGACGCGTTTTAACAAGACTTTGTAAAACTATTGTGCAGTTTAAAGCGCTCACCCCCCATGATATAGATGCCTATATCGCCTCAAACGAGTGGGAAGGCAAAGCAGGAGGCTATGCCATACAGGGTTTAGCGGGCGCTTATATTAAATTCATCTCAGGGTCATACAGTAATGTCGTTGGCCTATCGCTTTATGATACAATCAATATATTAAAGAGTGGCGGATACACAATATCCTCCTCCAATTAATAAACGGCCTAAGAAAAAGGGGAGAAAAACACTGGATATTCTAGTCGATGAATTAGAGGGTAGCCTGTGGGTTGCCAGTGTTGAAAAGCACAAACTTGAAGGACTGGAAATCGACCCAGCAAGTGAGGAAGTGCGATGGGGCTCTATTTATTGGGCAAAAGTTAAGCATATTGAAAGCAGCATGGACGCCGCCTTTGTGGATTTGGATGGGGATAACATGGGGCTTTTAAAAAATGCCGATGTGCGTCTTCAAAATGCCGATGGCGCATATACAAAAGGCGGGAATGTTGCAATCGGCAAAATGCTGAAGCCTGGCCAGATGATTGCCGTACAAGCAAAAAGCGGGTATTTGCCTAATCTCGATGCCACTGAAATAACCTATGAAGATAAATCCGTGAGCGTGAGTATGGATATCACGTTGCAAGGTCGTCATTTGATCCTTGCGCCGATGATGTCTGAAAACCGTATTTCATCACGTATTACCGATAAAAAACAGCGCAAGCAACTGATGAAAATGCTAAATGCCGTTGATAATATCAATGGGTGTATCTTGCGCGCCTCTGCGGCCAATGTGCAAACAGGGATGTTAGAGCGCGAAGGTCAAATCCTAAAAAGCATGTGGGAGCAAATCGCTGCGTTTTTCACAGGCAGTGACGTCGGCCTCATTGTCGATGGCCCAAACGCCGTGCAGCGCAGCCTTGGCGATAACGCCCATAAAACGATTAATAGGATTGAGATCATCACCATGGATCGCTTCCAAGAGGTCGAAGAATGGTGCGAAATCTTCGCCCCTGATCTTGTGACAAAAATAAAACCAGTTGAGCTGCTCGATCATAATATTGAGCTAGGTCTTTTTGATATTCGTGATGTTTTGGATGATGTGGAATATTTATTTCAACCTTACGTCATTTTAAAAAATACAGGCAACATTATTATCCAAGAAACAGCCGCGCTTACGGCTATTGATGTCAATCGCGGCGGGGATAAGCGCAGTAACCTTAACATAAACTTAGAGGCCGCAATCGAAATAGGCCGCCAAGTGCGTCTTCGTAATTTGGGCGGTATTATCATGGTTGATTTTCTGAAAATGGAAAATAAAAAGGAAAAAGAGAGCCTGATAAGCGCTCTTAAGGATATTGCCGCGCTTGATCCTTGTACGTTACAAGTGCATGGATTAACGGCGCTTGGCCTTGTTGAACTCACCCGAAAACGCCGCACACCTGCCTTGCAGGATCGCTTCGATAGCGCACTTGATTAAATCTCTCAAAACTTGTGATTTTTAACCCCAAAAGGGGCTAGACAGCTTGCCCTGATTATTCTATAAGCCTTATTCAGCCATTTAGGTGGCTTAGTACCACATCTTATAGTGCCCAGGTAGCTCAGTGGTAGAGCAGAGGATTGAAAATCCTCGTGTCGCAAGTTCAATTCTCGCTCTGGGCACCATTTCGCTTTTTTTTACAGAAATTCCCCCTAAGTACTTGAAAGGGAAGGATAATTCTGGTGTTCCATACATACCATTTTGGCCGTATCGAAGTTGCTCAGCAAAGGCCAACCGAAGCACGGTTTGGCGCATAGCAAAGTCACCATTTTTGTATATTTTCCAAGGACTTGACAGGAATCGCAAAGCGAGTTCCATACAATCCTCAAACCGACCCTTTTCAGGGACGGAATTGCCCAACCTTTCCTTGAGCACAATCTTGTCGCGCTCAAGCTTCTCGATCTTGTTCTCATAGGCGCTCACGACCGAGGCGTTGCTCGCCTCAACGATACGATCCAAGAGGCTTTCGATCTGACGGTCCAGATCATCAAGCTGATCTTTGAGCGCCGCTTTCTCACCTTGAGCGAGAGCAAAGCGATTATCCCAGGCATCGCACATCATGTCCTTTGCAAGTTCAAAGAAGCTCTCTGCAGGCGTCAGCGCCTTCATGATTTCGGCGAAGCCTTCCTCCATCTTGGAGCGTGGCACCGACTTGCTCTTGGCTTCGCAGCCGCGCGTCTCACATCGATAATAGGCGTAGTGCTTGGTTTTGCCCTTCGACCAGGCTGGCCGCGACATCGACCGTGTACGCGAGTCTGTTTTGAGGTCCATCTTGCAAAGGACCTGAGGCACTTTCAGAAAGCGCTCGGCGAGAAGGAATAGCAACATTTCACCGAGACGGGGTATCGCTCGCATTTCATGAACAAGGGAGCCGTTGCCGCGCATGGCGGCGCGGTGGCTTTTGTGACAGCGTGGCTTGATCATGAAGCCGCGCGCATGGGCTGGAACAATGATCAGCTGATCTTGTTTTGAGGAACAAAAATTCGCGGCTGGCCGCATGGCCAGCCGCTTTACAGGAAAGACTACAGGTAAGGTGATTTAAGAAAGAGCAGGATCGTTGTCATTCGACGCCCGCGCAAAATCGGCAATCGTCCCGCCGATAGCTGTCTCAAAATCCTTGCACACCACCTTGTCCATCAAGGGGTAGAGATAAAGCTCTCTGGGCTGCAAGTTCGAGACGCTGACCAGCTTTTGCAGGAAATTCTGGAACCGCAGATCATATTCAAGGCGCGCGCCTGTCTGATATATCGTCATCATTATGCGGCCCTCCCATAGCGAACGGCTTGACCCTGGGCGAGCTGCATACGGTAGGCCGCATCCAGTTGCTGAGCCCGATCAAGTAGGGTGCGAAAACGCTTTAGGCTCACCCGCACATTATCCTTCTCGGCATAGGCTGCGTCATAGAGTTCTTTGACATCGAAAAGCGAGATTTCGCTTTGATTATCGTTTCTTGGATGAAGAGCCTTCCACGCTCTGCTTCCTATTTTCTTCAATGCAATCATAATAATTCCCGTTCAGTAGATTTACATATTTAATATATTGAATGTTTTTATAGACAAATGGTAAAGAATTGGTTAATGAATTGTAATTATTTAAAGCTTACTTGGAAAAATTAATGACCCCAGCACAAATGAGAATGGCGCGCGCTAAGTTAAACCTGAGCCAAGGTGATGTTGCGACAGCTATCGGGGTATCCACGAACACGCTCTCTGCCGCAGAAAGCGAGAAAAGTAGTCTGTCCGCTGAGAACATTCACAACTTGGAACTCTTCTACACCTCTAAAGGTATAGAGTTTTTAGAGTTTGATGGCGTTCGACAAGCGCCATCCGGCATTCTCACCTTCAAAGGCAAAAAGGGATTTCGTGACTTCTACGATTATCAGTATGAAAAATTGCGCAAGTTTGGCGGTGACATTTGGTTATATAATGGCGTTTCTCAGAATTTCATAGATGCACTCGGTGGAGATTTTCTCCCCATTCACAAGGACCGCATGGAAAAAATCAAAGGCAAATTTACTTATCGAGTGATTGTCGAAGAAGGCGACAAAACAGCTTTTGGTTCAGCCTACGCAGAGTATCGCGCCATTCCGAGCGATCAATTTAATGACAAAACGATATTCGTATTTTGCGGCGTTTTAGCTATTGTTGATTTTTCCAACGAGCTAACGGTGACTGCAATTGAACAAGAAGGGGTGGCTTCTTCAATCAGCCAGCTCATGCTTAACTCATGGGATAAAGCGCATGTCATTGGTTCCTAAACATCACTGGCAGCTGACTAAGCCACGTTACGAGCAAGGCCTGCTAACGACTTTATATAATCGGTCATGGCACGAGGCGCTCTCAATCGAGCCCATAGAGCCAACATTTGAAAACCTTGATCCGCTCATGACACGTGTGAGCGAAAAATGGAACTGGAAGGAACAAGACCGTTACAACGAAGCGGCCCTTCGTGAAAAGCTTGCGCAGGCAGGAACAGCGCTTTATCGGCTAAGGGACGCGCGCGAGGCAGAACCAGTTATAGGTTATGCTCTGGTATCAGTTGTGCAAAAACCACTCAAAGATCGGTTTTGGTCTGCTGCTAACGATGTGAGGGTATTGGAGATCGATAATCTTGGCCTCTTCCCTGGCAACGAAGGTGGTGGTCGAGGGAAGGCATTCTTTGAGATGATCTTCGCCAAGCATTTTGCTGAGAGTGACATTGTCTATTGGTCACAACATGAAACACATGCGCCAACCTTGACAGGATTTTATCGCGACAAGATGCAGATGGAGCACTTGGCCACGGATCATGTCCGGGATTTTCGAAGACCAGCTATAAAAGTTGCTTAGCAAAAAAGCGGCGGCCTGAAGGCCACCGCTCGTGGTGTTAGAGTGTGAACTTGCGCTTTGCAATTTCGCGCTCGATGGTCTGTATCGAGGCAAGGCCTTTGCGCTGCTCTTGAGAGCCACGCGGCGCGCTCGAAAAAGCGATAAACGCTTCTTTGCGCAATCCAAATAGTTCTGCGGTGCCAAGTGTTGCCGCTTCAAATTTTGAGACGAGTTTCATCGTATCCTCCTTTTGTTCAAGGAGGCCCCGAACCATTCAGGGCCTTTCGGCCCCGCACACCATCATCCGCCCAAAAAGGCTCTGATGGTTCGGGCGTCTCACGGACAAACGGTAAGGATGCGCGGGAAACGCTTCCAAGGCTTGAGGCTGCATCGCGCAAGCAGCAGCAACGCAACTGTGGATTAATCGGAAAAGAAGGCGGGCGTCACATTTTTTCACATAGTGCTTAGAGAGGCGCTAAGAGACAGTTGTGGAGAAAATTTGCCCCTCTTAACAAAAGCCATGGTTTTGCGCTAAACTTCAAATATGAAAGTTTTTATATTGTCATCGCTGATGGTATTGTTTGGAGTAATATTTTTATCAGATCGTCATGGCGGTTCCGACGAAACTTCCTTGCGACCACCTATGGGGATTGAACAGCGCACATTCCCGCTATCCTTCAGATTGTGGTTTTTGATACCTGGAATTTTGTTCTTTTCCTTCGGAATATACGCTCTGGCGCAGGTTATTTGGCTGCATGTTCTAAATGCGAGTGCAGATATACCAACAATAAACTTCTATGGTGGCGTAGCCCTTTCCACCGTGTTCGCCGTATTGGGTGCTCTCGCCATTTGGACCTTTTTCATACCCGCTAAAGTCGTTGTCTTTGATCTTTCGCAAAAGACAGCTGAGTTGACTGTGACCTATCCTTTTGGAATACAGACTATCAGGGTTTACAAACTGGGCGACATCGCAGCGCCTGAAGTGAAGTGGCGCTCTGACCAAGATCTATTTAATGATGGTTTTTGGGAACTGATAGTGACCTTTCCTGATCGCCGCAAAATCAGCTGTTCGGCTACTTCATCGAACCTATCGGAGCAAAGAATAGAAGCTGAAAAATGGCGTGACAGCATAATTGAAATCCAAAGTTAGCCAATTTATCCAAACGCCCTTCAACTCATGGCCCAGATGGACGCCGTGTGCGGGACCTTCGCCGTTCAGCCGCTTCGCGCTTGCGCTCAGGATCAGGGCGCTCCATGTCGCGATAGTCCGCGACATCCTTGCGCAGTCGCATCAGCTCTTGGCTGGCGATGGAGCGCTGGCGCTTGATATCGCGCTACAAGGCTGCACGGTCATGCTTTCAGGCGATACAATATCGCAGAAAAGCTGTACGGCAGTCGCATAAATAAAGGCAAATTTTACGTTGGTCGTATGGCGAGAAAAACTAGCGAGGTTCGAGTATCTGATGGATAAGAAAACGACTTCCCCCGTATTCAGCCATACAAAATGACATTTTTCCCTGTAGATTTCCCCCTATAGAGTCCCAAATCGTTGTTCCGTCACCGCCGCTATATGTGGAGTCTCCCCAATCCCCACCGTAGACTTGAATTGTAGGGTCTCCTAGCACTAGCTTATTGTATTCCCTGCAAATATCTTCCCTAATGAGGCGGGCTGTCAGAGCAATCTCAGCCTTTGTATCACTGCCAACGCCAAAAACTCGTGTGGTTTGGTTTGCGAACCAATACTCTGCTCGGCTACCTGCAGGATCCCAATACCCGGTTGGTATATCCACAATATATTTATTATCTATCTTCGGCTCACCAATTCCGCTTGCCTTAAAATTAAATAATGAGCAACTCATATCTGGCGGTGTATTTGGATTGCGCGTATAAGGAGTAGAAGGAATAGAGTCCAAATCGATTTCTTCAGCAGAGCATGACATGCGCATTTCCTGCCACGCTCTTTTGTAGAAGGCTGCTTGATCCATGAGTTCATTTGCTAGAAGTTGAGCTTTCATCTTCGAAAGTCCATTTTCGTTAGAGCGCGTTCCCTGTGACATGAATGCACCAAGGGCTGCAAAAATGGCAACCAATACCAAAATCCAGATTAGGACTGAACCAGATTCTCTCTGACGATCTACCAGAGCCATGTTTTACTTCCGCTGTATATTTTAAAAGGGGTCTTGGTGACAGCAATGCGAGCGACAAGACATGCACAGACCACTCCAAGAACACTTATATTTATAGCCGGATCAATATTCTGCCATAGCCAAGCCGATATACCTTTAAAGGCTGTGTCCAGTGATATAATGATGAGAAAGAGAGCGAAGCCATATAGAGACAAGAGATAGTCTCTTTTAAGTCTTTGATTATTTAGTCCTTTTAACATTTAGATATTTTATCACGAAAATGGAAAAATTAGGTACGTTTTTTCTTGCCTATTGTAGACATGGCGAAGCTAGAATTTATTCAAGCCTATAGCCCAGACGGTCGGCGCGTTCTCTGACGCGCGCGACGGTGCTGCTCAATGCGATCCCGCTCAGGATCGGGGCGCTTGATATCGCGCTGCAAGGCTGCACGCTCTTCGATCTGGTTGAAGATGACTGCATCTTTTTCCGCGCGGTCTTGCTGCCACGCGATCAGCGCCTCTTGCTTGTTCTGCACTTTGATCTTCGTATACTGGCCTGTCAGTCGATGTCATAAGGCGTGAGATCTTGTCACGTCGGCTTCTTAGCCCAAAAATACTTTTGGGGCAGGGCTGGCTTTGGGGAGTTAAGTTGACAAAACTATGATATATTTTATATTTCAAGAGCCCTTAATTGAATGGTTTATGAATGAAAAAAAATATAATTACAGATTTTTTATTAATAATTGCAATTTTCTCACCTTTGATGGGCTTGTTAATAATTTGGTTAGATGATCTTGAATTTTTAGACTTTTCGGAGAGGATAAAGATGGTCATTTTTATGGCATCTTTGGGAGTTAGCTTGGTTATTTCCTCTTCTTTGCTCTTGAGAGTTAATAAATACAAAAAAGACGGAGAGCATGTCAGTAGTGCTCCTTATGCTGGAAAAGTGAGCAATCTATCTAAAGGGCAAGCTTTATTTTTTAATGTGCTTCTTTTGTGTATTGGCTTATTTTGTCTAGGATTTTCCTTGTATGTCTATTTAGAGTAAGAGCGTATTAAGTTCTGATAACATAATTCTGCACATAGGTGAGGCTTACATAATTGAGTTTTTTGACTGGTCAACCGCCATCTTAGAGGGTGGGTTCTAAAATTTGGTATTACCTATTTTATAATTCATACGCCTTAACATTGTTCAAAACCGTAGGTAGAAAATTAATTTGGGGTCATAATTGGGAGTGTTTTGTAAGATTAATTTTATATTAATCAGTATCTTAAAGATTAAATCCAATTTCCTCTTGCCCATTTTTATTGATTAACGATTGGTCACTGTACTTTTGACGGTGAAAACGTTAAAAGAGGGCTTAGCAATTATGTGGAGGCCGTCTTGAAATTACTTTTCTTATTCTCACTCTATACTTTCATATTTATGCCTTTTGCTCATGCAGGGGAGGTTGTTTATTATAAGGACGGCGACCTGACACTGGAGGGTTATTTGGCTAAGCCTGATCCCTCTGCTTTTTCTGGAAAAAGACCCGTAGTGTTGGTGATCCATCAATGGAAGGGGTTAGGAGATTACGAAAAAAAACGCGCTGAGATGCTCGCCGAGCAAGGATATGTTGCGTTTGCTTTGGATATGTATGGCCAAGGTGTTCGGCCAAAAGAGATGGCTGATTCCGCAGCTGAATCCTCGAAATACAAGAACAATCCTGAGCTTGCAAGAAGCCGATCAAAAGCAGCCTTAGATTATATTAAAACAATCCCCGATGTGGATGGTGAAAAAATTGCCGCGATTGGGTATTGCTTTGGCGGCACGATGGCTCTTGAGATGGCGCGCGCAGGATTTGATTTAGCTGGTGTTGTTAGTTTTCACGGCGGACTCTCTACGCAAGCACCCGCGCAAGAAAATGCCATATTGGGCGCGGTGCAAGTGCATCATGGAGCAGACGATCCGCTTGTCAGTCAAGACGAAGTCTTGGCGTTTCAAGAAGAAATGAGAGAGTCTAAAGCGGATTGGCATTTCATATCTTATGCTAACGCTGTTCATGCTTTTACCGAGAAAGAAGCAGGGAGCGATCCGTCTAATGGTGTTGCCTATAATGAAAAAGCGGATATTAGAAGCTGGGCATACACATTAAAATTTTTGGAAGAAACGCTTTAGCCTTAAAACCATTTTAGTTTTTTGAAGATCAGGACTTGGCAGGCGACTATGGTTATGAGCAAGGCGCTGAAAACCCAAAAGGCGTTGTTGTTATCAACGCCGGGCATTCCGCCGATATTGATGCCCATAAGGCCTGTAAAAAAGCCAAGCGGTAAGAAAATTGCTGAGATCACAGACAAAATATATAAGTTTTTATTCAAACGATCTGACAGCGCATTTGCAAGTTCATCTTTAATGACTTGGGCGCGTTCGCGCATGGAATCAAGATCTTCGATATAACGTGTGACACGGTCCAAGTTTTCCTGAATGCGTCGTTTATGTGCAGTGCTGAGCCAGACTTGATCGCTTGTACGTAAATGCATCATCACATCACGTTGGGGCGCGATGTAACGACGAAAGATAATAGCCTGTTTACGAAGAGAAGTAATTGCCTGGCGCTCTGATGGCTCTGGGTTGTCTAAAATGAGTTCCTCAATATCATCCAGCTTCTCATCCAGTTCGGTTAGGACTGGCTCCATCCGTTCAAATAATTTTGCAGAAAGCATGGAGATAAAATCGCCAGAATCTTTTGGCCCTGTACCGTTTGCTAATAAATCACGAATATCGCTCACGGCTTTTAGGCGGCGGCGGCGCAGGCTGATGATACGGCTTTCATCAACCCAAATGCGTATCGAAACCATATCTTCGGGCTCTGCTTTTTCATTGAGATTCATACCGCGTAAAATCATCATCATGCCGTTATCATATTCGACAATACGTGGGCGCGTTTCATCCGCCAAAAGGGCGTCAAGGATAAGTGGATCTAAATAAGAGACTTCGGATTCTAACCATTTGCGTGTATCTGGATGTGTGGCGTCAAGATGAACCCAGGCAAGATCATGGCTTTTGATTTCTTGGGTAATGTCTTTACCTGTGAGAGGCTGTCCTGATCCATCCCCTTGAATGGTGCACGCGTGTAAAATACATTCACTATTAATAATTTGATTAGGCATTGTTCATGACTTGAATTGTAGCGGGTTGTTTGATATTGAGATCGCGCTGCGGGAAGGGGATTTCAATACCGTTATCTTTGAATTTTTTCCAGATGGAAAACATCACTTCACTTTTAGCATTTCGTAAGCCGTCATTCACATCTTTAACCCAAAAATAAAGAATGAAATCAACGGAGCTATCGCCGAAATTATCAAGAAAGCAGAGAACATCTGGTTCTTTCATGCAGCGCTTGTGATCTTTTGCGGCCTCAATGGCAAGGTCACGTGCTTTTTCAATGTCACAGTTATAGGACACGCCAAAATTAATCGTAATACGTGCTTTGTTATTGTTGAGCGTCCAATTGACCACTTGTTTGATAATGAATTCTTCATTTGGGACGATGATTTCTTTACCATCAATTGTTTCGATGAGTGTTGAGCGGGATGAGGATTTTCTGACATAGCCAAAAGTGCCATCTTCCATTTCAATTAAATCACCAATTTTGAGAGACCGTTCGAGAATTAAGATCATACCACTGACAAAGTTTGCTGCAATTTTTTGCATACCAAAACCAAGACCAATACCAACGGCTCCGCTTAAAATTGTGAGGCTGGTGAGGTCAATGCCAAGGATATTCAGTGTAACCAGAAATGAAACAATATAAATTAAAATTTGCGCCAGTTTTTGAAAGAGTGCTTTATTCGCAACACGCATTTTTTTCATGGCCTGAATACGTTTATCTGAAAAATCAGAAATAATCGCTGTGACCCAGAAAATGATAACAACAGAGAGAAGCGCTTTAAGCGCTGCATAAACGGTAATTTTATACGTGCCGATGGTGAGAGTTAGTTGCTCTGTATCAAGGTATTTTTCAGCAATCGCAAAATGCCCTTGTGACCATAAATATGCGATACCGCCCAAGACAAAAAGTAAAAGCCATTTTGCAGTAAAGCCCTTGGGCTTTATCATTTTTATCCAGAAATTTTTCATGCCTTAGAATAGGGCATTAAACCATAAAGGCGCAATAGAATTGTCTTATTCGTCCTTATTCACCAGCAATTGTGTTCCTTTGACAGAATCATAAAAAAACGTCTTGATGGGTTTGGGTTTATCATCTGCGGGTATAATCCGTGTGGGCTCTGAATGATATTCCAATGCCGATTTCCCTGTAAGCGGGTTAGGCAAAAGTTGTAAGTTAAACACGCGTTGTTTTGCGCGTTCATAGCCCATTTTATTGAGGGCTTCCACGCGGGTAAGAAAGTCTTTATCTTTTTGGGTTAATCCATCGTAATGCACTTTTATGTCTTCGGGAATTTGCGTGACGATGCGTTCAATATCAAAAAGGTCTTGTTCTGATAAACCGCCTTTAAGGAACATACGGATAATACGCTCCCACATCGTATCAAAATCTTTAAGGTCTTTTTCAGGGGTCGCACTTTGTTTTTGTTTTATGCTTTCATGCAGCGTTTTAATCTCGCTGAGACCCATTTGTGTGGCCTCTTGGGCAAATCGCAATTTTGTAAGCACAATTTCATGGTGGCGTATATAATGTTCCAAAAGCATGTTGGTTAAAGAATGCGACTCTGCCTCGCTGGGCCATGATTTTTGTGCTATTTGTAATTTGTCAGTCGGAAAGCTTTCGTCCTTTTTAGGATCTGATATGGGGATGGGCGATTCAATGGTGAGCGCATATAAAAGTCTCTCGGCGATGTTATCGGCGGAATAGGGCGCTTGTATTAAGTCAGTAATGCCCTCCTCGCGGGCAAGCTCAAGCAAGTGGATTGTGTTTGGATTGGCAATCAGCAGCACAGGCGTGAGATTATTTTTATTTTCTGGCCTCTTCCTTAATATTCCAGTCAGAGCAATGCCGTCCGTCATGCCATTGACCATTTCGCCGATAATAACCTGATAGTGCGTCTTATCGCATTGTTCAAGCGCATCTGTGACTTCAAAGGCAAGGTCAATATGCTTGATACCGATTAACCGCAATAGTGCGTTTAGGACTTTACGGCTGTAATCTGAGGAATGGACTAGAAGAATTGACGCATTATTAAACTTTTTCATTCATTCAAGATAAAGCGTAGCAAAAAGCTGTCAATCAAAACCAACTTATAGGCTTTAAATAGGGTGTTTTTGTCAATACAATGGAATAAAGCATAAAAAATGAGGGTAAAGTTGCAGTGATGACAACAGTAATAGAAGAGATAATAAAGCAAGCTAACACGGTTTGGATTCCAAAATGGTTTTCCCTTTTTTGCGACCCAAATGGCGGGTTTTATGAACGTATTGATCTTAATGCGACACCGCTTGATCACCCGCGCCGCGTTTTATCGCAATGCCGCCAACTTATCGTTTTTAGCCGTGCGTATCATGAAGGCGTATTTTCTGATCAAGAGATTTTAAAAAAATCATTTGATTATATTGTTACGCAATACCAAATACCTGATACAGGTGGATTTAAATTCAGCCTGATGGATGATCATTATGATTTATACGCCCATGCTTTTGTGATTTTGATGTGCGCGGAATATTATGCCGCGTCAAAAGATATCCGCGCCCTCGATATGGCTGATTGTGTTCATGAATTTATTCAAGGAAATTTTGTTCATAAAAATGGCCTTGGTTTTTATGAGGCGCTTGGGCCTGATTTATCACCTGTAGAAAAAATCAGGCGTCAAAACCCGCATATGCATTTATTTGAGGCTGTTTTGGCGATGTATGAAATAACAGGTAAGGCACATTGGAAAAACGCTGCGGATCATCTTTTGCGACTTTTTAAAAACCACTTTTTTGATTCTGGCTGTGGTGTTTTGCGTGAATTTTTTCAGGCGGATTTAACGCCGCATCATCAAGACGGCGATATAGTTGAGGCGGGCCATCATAGCGAATGGATATGGCTTTTAACCCGCTACCAAGCATTAATAGGCGATCAAGAGATTTTTGTTCAAGATGTTATTCCAAGGCTTTTTGATTTTGTGGCAACCCATGGGATTGATGGTGTGAATTGCGGTATTTATAATCTCCAACGACCAGATGGCGCTGTGGTTGATAGCCAAAAGCGCATATGGCCCGTTATGGAGAGTTTACGCGCCGCCTCGATTTTACGTCAAAGCCACCATCAGCAAGCCGCAAAGGTTTATTATGACATGCTGACTTGTTTTGAGCGGTATTATGTGGATATTAAAACAGGCCTTTGGCATGAGATATTAGATCAAAACATGTGTGTCACCAGCGATTACCGCCCCGCTACGACGCCCTATCATATTTATTTAGCGCTACTAGATAGCAAGAGTTATTTAGAATAACCTTTTTTCATACCTTTATTGTGCATGGCGCGGTGAGCGCTGGCATCAAAATCGGCAGGCGCACCGTAGCGGCAAGACGGTTGAATTTTTAATAGATCAGGCCATTTATCAACCCAGCCTAGATAATGACTAGCATCTTGCACCATAGAATAATGGATACAATCTGATAGGCCCATGGCTTGGCGGAAGCTGTGGTAAACGCCGGGTGTGACCATTTCATCAGCACCGCCAATAAAGTGGATTTGTGGGATTGTCGCGAGTTGTGGGGCAATCTCAATTGGGTTTAGCGACCCTGTAAGGGGATCTAGGCCGCGCTCAGCGGTGATGAATGAATGGTTTAAAACGCCAGCGACTGTGCGAAGGCTTTTAATATCTTTACGTTCTGCTGCAAGATAAGAGGCAATAACGGCGCCGCCATCAAACCCAACAAGGTGAATATCGGTCAGGTTGTAACGCGCCTTCATCTCGTCAAGGGCCTGATGGTATGAATTGACAACGTCGCGGCTGTATCGGCGGCTTCCCCAATAAAGCGCGGTGCACCCTTTTTCTTCAGGATTATATATATATTGGCACGGACGGGCGAGGTAGCCAAGATTGGCTGATAAATCACGCGAAGCCAAATGCAGGCCAACGGGGTTTGCGGGCGTGTTGCCTTGGTCAAACCAACGATGGGCGATATCGACATCTTTTTCCCAATGTTTGCCGTCCCCTTCGATATAAATTGTCGCTGGTGCGTATCGTGTGTGCATGCGTTCCCATGCTTTGAGCTCAAACATATCCGTTTTGATCATACGGTCCACCATGAAGGCGGGACGGGCAATGCGGTCTGCTGCAACGTCTTTCGTGTCATGGGATATAATATTACATCCCGTCAGCGTTAAAATAAGAGCGGAAAAGAGAGCAATTTTTTTCATGAGAATTCTTCGCGGTTTTGTGTTTCGATTGGTGTTTCAAGAAATGAAATCAGTAAAGACTCTCACATTGTAAAGAATCTGGACTGATTTGGCTAATATTTTATCGCGATATACCTTCAAGAACCCGTTTTGTCGGATTTATAGGGTTTCCAGCCATTAAACCATGTTTTGATATCAATGATATGCGCAGGTTTGCCATTATCCTCAAACCATGAATCAACGGCATATTGTTGCCCTGTTTCAAGATCGCGGATGGTCGCGGTTTGATGCCACCAGCGATTACCGCCCAAAAAAGGTTGCCTTGATTGGGGTTGTGTCGGGCGATGAAATTTTATAAGGCCGCTTTGATGAAGCAGGGACAGATAGATAGTCGTATTTGTGCTTTCATCAACGCAATCTTGTTGAAAGCGATTATATTTGACGTCTTTATCTTGATAAAGCCGAAATGTCCCGTGTTTGTCATGTTGCGTCCCTGTAATGCCGCCGACAATTATTTCAAAAGACTGAATCGCCTTTGCAATTTGGACGCGTTCAGTTCGCGCGTTTTTTGGTGTGGGTTTAAAATTTTGGTTGATCTGATTCCATTGCTGATCTGTAAGGCTCACCATTTTAATAGTTTTGCAGCCATAATCATAACAATGCGGGAACGTATTTTTCGACACTGCGGGAATATTTTTATTGCGAAGATAATGCGAATAGTCATCAAGCGGCGCGTTTCGTGTGCATGCCGATAAGGCGCAAACGCATAGGATTAAAATCAAGCGCATTTAAATAATCTCTAATATTATGGGCGTATGATCCGATGCTTTTTCTTCCCCACGTGGCGCTTTATAAATTTCGCAATTGATCATGCGATCTGTAATGGCGGGAGAGAGCAAGAAATGGTCAATCCGTATACCATCATTTTTCTGCCATGCGCCGCGTTGATAATCCCAGAACGTATAGTGCATGCCATCATGATGATGAACACGAAAGGCATCGGTCAACCCAAGGTTTAAAAACGCGCGCCATCTTTTATGTGTTTCGGGGTGATAGAGCGCATCGCCTTCCCATGCCGAAGGGGTGGCGCAATCGAGCGCATCGGGAATGACATTAAAGTCGCCGCCGATTAAAAACGGGATTTGGTCATCGCGTAATGATTTAAGGCGCATATAAAGACGATCCATAAAACCCAGCTTATATGGAAACTTTTCGCTCTCGCTGCTGACGGGGTTACCGTTGGGCATGTAAATATTAATCATACGTATGCCTTTATAGTCGATCTCGATATAGCGCGCTTGGTCATCACTATCATCGCCGGGCAAAGCGGTGTTAAGGACATCAAAGGCGTCTTTGACAAAAATAGCCACGCCGTTATAGGCTTTTTGCGTCACTGCCTCGGTTTTGTAGCCCATTGCCGTAAAATCATCGTGGGGAAAATCCAGTCCCTTTAATTCTTGAATCATCAAAACATCGGGCTGATTTTCTTCCAGCCAGCGTTTTACATGCTCGAGCCGCGCTTTGATAGAGTTCACATTCCATGAGGCAATTTTAAGGGACATTTGTTTACTGCTTTTGTTGATTTTTATTTTTATAAAAGCAGTATGCGTAAGCGCAGCCAAGATTACAAGGATGGGTGGTGTATTTTAGGTGCGTCGTTGAGGGTTGTTTTTTTAAGGTAACTTAACCGTGTAGCGAAAAGAGATCGCGCTGTCTTCACCCGCTTTGCCCCTAAAGCTTAGGCCTTCCAATTTACCTATAAAGGGGGTGACATCGCTTTTGAAATTAATTTCCATGTCCTTACCAGCGCAAAATTCCATCTCAAACCCATCAACATCGCCTATCATCGGGATGAAGCTTGTGGTGTAGGCAATCCCTCTATTGCCCCGATCAAACCGAAGGCCTTCAACGGTTAAAAGATCGACATCGCCGTCAATTACATTCCATGTGTGTTTTAGTGTATTTTTGTAAGGCAGCATAGAAAGCAGTTTATCTTCGAATTTTTCCTTTTCGGGCGCAGCTTTTGATGCGGACTCTAGGGCTTTGAGCGCGTCGGCTGGCGGCGTTTCACCTTGTGGTATCATCGTGAAATCTTGGTCTTGATATTGCTCATCGAGTGATTCTTGCGAAGATATCTTCCAATTAATGCGCGCCTGATAGACTTGTGAGGGGGGCGTATTTTTTGCTGCGCTTTCCTCAGCCAGAGCAGGCGGCGAGATGAGGTATAGTGCCCCAAGGCATAAAAAACTTAAAACGGGCAAACTATTTAGTTCTCGCATATCTTATATTACCATAAGACATAAAAATATGCATTATTTTTCATATATAGCTATATAAGGAAGAGGCTCTAAAGCTTTATTTAACGGGGTTTTGCCGATTAAACCGAAAAACTCGTGCCGCATCCGCAAGAGGAGTTGGCATTAGGGTTATTAATTTTGAAATGCGCGCCAATAAGGTCGTCCACATAATCAATTTCTGCGCCGTCTAAAAACGGTAAAGAAATATCATCGGTAATCACGCTTGCGCCGTTTTTTTCAAAAACAATGTCTTTGTCTGTTTTGATGGTGTCTGGTTTGAATATATATTCAAAACCCTGACAGCCGCCGCCTTCAACAGTAATACGGAGCATGAGCGCGGGGTTGTTTTCACTTGCCTGCAACTGCTTCAATCGTTTTACAAAATTGTCTGTGAGGGTTATGCTCATGACATTACTATATAGAGTTTTTGAGACTCATTTTCAAGCAAAGGTTCAAAAGGGTATGACGCAGGGGCATGATGAAAAAGATAAAGGCGAAACGAAAGCCACGCCTGAACTCGATTATAACTATTGCGCTCTCCCTTTAGCAGTGTATGCGGCGCGACCCGATCAGAGCAAAGGGCGGATTTATGATGAGCCTGAGAGTAAAAACCGTACAGGGTTTCAACGTGATCGCGACCGCATTATTCACGCCAGTGCCTTTCGCCGGCTTAAATATAAAACACAGGTTTTTGTTTATCACGAGGGCGATCATTATAGAACGCGCCTGTCACATACATTAGAGGTATCGCAAATTGCGCGCTCGCTTGCCCGTGCTTTGCTGGTGAATGAAGACCTTGCCGAAGCTGTTGCGCTCGCGCATGATTTGGGGCATACGCCGTTCGCACATATTGGCGAAGAATTTCTACAAAAATGCATGAAACCTTATGGCGGGTTTGAGCATAACGATCAATCCTTACGCATCCTGACTACCTTAGAGCGTAAATATCCAGGCTGGCCGGGTTTAAACCTGACATGGGAAACGCTGGAGGGGGTCGTCAAGCACAATGGCCCTGTAACAGGGCCGTTGCCGACAACCTTAAAGGATCTTCAAAAGCAGATCGATTTACGCCTGAACACTTATGCCAGTATGGAGGCGCAAGTTGCCGCTATTGCTGATGATATTGCCTATAACAACCATGACGTTGAAGATGGCCTTCGGGCGCAAATGTTTACGTTGGATGATGTCAAAGATCTGGCGCTTCTTGGCCCGATTTTAGCGCAAGTCAAAAAGCAATGGCCTGATGTGTCCGAGCACTATATTGTCCAAGAAACCATTCGCGAGATGATTGGCGCAATGGTGCATGATGTTCTGGATGAGACAAAACGCCGACTTGCGATCGTCAAACCTAAAAGTGTCGAGGACATCCGTAAAGCCGATCAGCAAATGGTCGCGTTCTCACAAAGCATGTATCCGATGGTCGAAGAATTGCGCGGGTTTTTGTATAAACGCATGTATCGCCATTATACCGTGAACCGTATTTGGTTGAAGGTTGAGCGGATTATTCCTGATCTGTTTAATACGTTCATGAAGCATTATAATTTGTTGCCTGATCATTGGCAGCAGCGCGTTGAAGATGCGGGTGGATTAATTGATAATATCGCCCAAGCGCGTATTGTTTGCGATTATATTGCCGGAATGACCGATAGATATGCGATTCGCGAGCATGAGCGCCTTTTTGATCTGTATTGGGATCAGCGTTAAAGCGCTTTTGTGCTTTGTGATGATCCTTTAGTTCGTTCCCGTCATAAAATATATGACCAATTAAGTCCTTGAAATCAAAGGAAAGCTCTTTAGTTCGTTTTTTGAAGGATTTTCGAAAAAAAGCGCATGTGTGCGCTTTATGAGCTTATCATATCATAAAATGAGAGGGATTGCGATATACGCTTGTGAGCGGATCGTTTTTCTTCTAATCTTTGCGCTATGAACACAGATTACGACCCTTTTGAAGAACCTAGAGCGCCTGTTCGCGGAAAACGAAGCCCGACAACTGGACGCCCTTTGCAGCGGCGTTTTTCGGCCAAGACGGCGTTTTTGGCGGTTATGATTGCTGTGGGTATTTTGATTGGCGCAATTTGGTCTCTTTATCCAAGTGGTAAAGATGCGCAATATGCCCAGAATGTGCCGATTGTTCGCGCAGAGAGTAAGCCGCTCAAATATATCCCAGAAGACACAGGCGGTATGGACATCGCGCATCGTGATAGCACCGTGTTTAGTGGCATGGGTAATGAAGATGATTCACCGCGCATTGAAAATTTACTTGCTGATAATGACACCGAAGAGCCTTTGCCACGTTCGCAACTGTTTGCAGGTTTGAACACGGATGAAGATTTAGAGTCTGGTGATGGTGTCACGCAGGAACAATCAGACGAAGAAATGGGCAATGATCTTATTGTGCAAGAACAAAGTCAGGCCGTCCTCACCCAGATTGAACGTCCTGAGCGTGTTATTCCGTTTGAACAAGAAACCCCTTTAAATAATGTTGAAGAAACAATTGAAGATATTGCAGAAGATATAGACAGCGCGGGTGATGAGCCTGCTCCTTCTGAAGTCATTATGCCTGTCGAGCCGATGAAAAAGCCTGTTCAGGAAAAAGTGGCGGATGTTAAGCCTGTTTTAAAAGAGCGTAAATTGAATGAGGTTGTTGATACTGTTCTGGATGATGAAAATAAAATTGTAGCAAAACCAGCTCCAGTAGAGCCAGCCCCTGAGCAAGTGCAAGCAGCGCCGTCAGGTTCGCATTATGTTCAATTGGCCTCTGTTAAAACACGCATGGCAGCTGAGTCTGAATGGACGAGCTTACGGGCAAAATACAATCTATCCTCATCGTATCGTATCCAAACAAAAGATCTCGGGGATAAGGGCGTTTTTCACCGTATTCAGGCAGGGCCGTATTCTAAAACAACCGCGGATAAAATTTGCGCTGATATTAAGGCGAAAACGCCAGGTGGATGCCTCGTTACTCAATAATTAAAGGAGCTTGTTCCCATGAGTGATATAATGCCAACGCCAGCAGCTATTATTTTGTCTTGTTCAGGCCTGATATTAACGGAGGATGAGAGGCGTTTATTTGCAAGCACCAATCCGCTTGGCTTTATTTTATTCAAACGCAATTGCGATATGCCCGAACAAATCCGTGCTTTAACAAAAGATTTACGCGCCTGCGTGGGTTGGGATTGTCCCATTTTAATCGACCAGGAAGGTGGTCGAGTTCAACGCCTCAAGCCGCCTTTATGGCAACAACACATGCCCGCGCAATCGTGCAACACGCCTGAGGAAGCGGCGGGGATTGCCCATTATATTGCCAATGACCTCAAACCGCTTGGTATTGATGTGAACTGCGCGCCATGTGTGGATGTGCTCTGTGAGCAAACGCATGATGTAATTGGAGATCGTGCGTTTTCTGATAATCCAGATGATATTGCGGAAAAAGGGCTGGCGGTTTGTCGTGCCTATATTGATGAGGGCATCACCCCTGTCATGAAGCATATTCCGGGTCATGGACGGGCGGCGAGTGATAGTCACTTGGAGCTTCCGATTGTTGATACGCCGCTTGATGAGTTGGATATGACAGATTTTGAGCCGTTTAGGCAGCTTTCAAACAGTGATGTTGCGCCGCAAATATGGGCGATGGTGGCGCATGTTGTCTATACGGCGCTGGACGAATCGCTTCCTGCGACAATCTCAAAACCAGTGATTCATGCCATTCGCAAGACGATTGGCTTTGATGGATTCTTAATTGCGGACGATATCAGCATGAAAGCACTGGATAAATTCGGGAATCTTGGGCAAAGAGCCATAAAAACACTGGAAGCGGGATGTGATGCCACGCTATATTGCGATGGTAAGCTTAACGAGATGAAAGAGATTATGCGCGTTGTTCCCCCAATGCGTGTGAATAGTTTAAACCGCTATGACAGAAGTCGCCTTCGAAGAAGATCAGCCGCGTAACCACATTGACCTCCCAGAAATGGGGGATATGGATGCCTTACTGCTCAATATTGATGGGTATGAAGGGCCGATTGATGTTCTGCTGGATATGGCGCGCACGCAAAAGGTAGATTTGCGTGAAATCTCCATTTTGCAACTTGCCCGCCAATATTTAAGTTTTGTTGATCGTGCCAAGGAACTGCGCCTTGATTTGGCGGCAGAATATCTGGTGATGGCGGCGTGGCTTGCATATTTGAAATCACGACTGTTACTGCCTCAAACTAAAGAAGATGGTGCGGAGCTCTCTGGGGAGCATATGGCTGAAGCGCTGCAATTCCAACTGCGCCGCTTAGAGGCTATGAAAAATTCTGCTGATGTGCTCATGAAGCGCCCGCGCCTTGGCCAAGATTTTTTTGCCCGCGGCATGCCAGAGCGTTTTAAGACGACGCTCAATACCACTTATGACGTGACACTTTACGATTTATTAAAAGCCTATGGCGATATTAATCGGCGCAAAGAATATAGAACCTATGAGTTGCCCAAATTTTCTGTCATGACGATGGAAGATGCGATTGAGCGGATGAATAAGATGTTAGGCAATTTGCCACGCTCTGGCCCGCATAGTGTTTGGACAACGCTGCAGAGCTTTTTGCCTGAGGCCACGGAAGATAAGCTGTTTTATCGCTCTAGTGTGGCATCAACCTTTACGGCTGGTTTAGAGCTTGCCAAGCAAGGTAAATTGGAAATACGCCAAGATGGGCCGTTCCGCCCGATTTATTTACGCACTGCAAATCGCGAGCCTGCGGTGGACGAAGAAGACAATACAAATGAGGTTGAAAACAATGACTCCTGATAATGCAAAAGAAATTCCAACAGACATTATGGATGAGATCGTCGATGAAATTTTAGAAGGTGAGATCATGGAAGATGAGGAGTTTGAGGATGAACAAGAGCCAGAGCAGCCCGTTCGCCGTTCTGTCCCGGAGATGACGAAAGACGAGCAGCTTAAAGTGCTGGAAGCGGTTTTGTTTGCTACGAATGAGCCGTTATCACCCAAAGCCTTGCATGAGCGCCTTCCAGAAGAGGCGGATTTGAATATGCTCTTGCAGGATTTAAAAGCGCAATATGAGGGGCGCGGCGTATCCTTGATTGAGGTCGATGGACATTGGGCTTTTCGGACATCTTCTGAGATTGCCGAAATATTGACCATCGAAAAAGACGTGAATAAGAAAATGTCACGTGCGATGTTGGAAACCATGGCGATTATCGCCTATCACCAGCCGCTGACCCGCGCCGAAATTGAAAATATCCGCGGGGTCGCAACGCATCGTGGGACGCTGGATACGCTGATGGAGATGGAGTGGGTAAAGCCAGGGCGCAGACGCGAAACACCAGGCAGGCCGCTGACTTGGGTGACTACGACAAAGTTCCTTGATCATTTTCAGCTTGAACAGATTAATGATTTACCGGGGCTGGAGGATTTGAAAGCCTCTGGTTTGCTCGATAAACGCCCTGCGATTGATACCATCCCTGATACGGGTGATTTATTTGATAGTGCGGATCAAAGCGCGGAAGAAATGCTGGCAGAGCAGGAAAAGCGGGATCAAATGGATTCAGATGATCGTTTTGAAGATGACATCACGAATGCTATCATTAGCGGCTCAAATGATTTGGGCGAAGAGGAGGATGTATGAGTTTAGGTATTTGGCAGATTGCCCTGATTGTTCTGGTTATCTTTTTATTTTTTGGCGCGGGAAAATTTCCGCGTGTGATGGAAGATATCGCCAAGGGCATTAAAGGGTTTAAAAAAGGCATGAGCGATGAAGAGATTGAGTCGAAAAAAGATGATAAAATCATAGACCATGTTCCTTCTGAAAAAGATAAGACAAAAGATTAAGCTGTGCTTGATTTTGGCTGGGCCGAACTTTTGATTATTGTTGCCGTGGCGGTTTTCGTCATAGGCCCCAAAGACATTCCGAATGTTATGTATGGCATTGGACGCGTTGTGCGGCGTATTCAATATATCCGTTTTGCCGTATCAAAGCAGTTCGATGATTTGATGAACACGGCGGATCTGGATGAACTGCGCCGCGGCGTAAATTTTGAACAAAAGCGCGATGCGGCCCAAATTGCCCAAGAGAGCGAAGAAGATGCCGAGGCGCTTCAGCCTGTTCCACGCGAAAAAGTGCAGGGCAAGAATGACCAATAACACTAAACAAGAAGACCTTGTTGTTGATGAGATAAAAACGCCCATAACAGGGCATTTGATGGAATTGCGTAAGCGCCTGATGTGGGTGTTTGTAGCCATGGCAATTGGCACGGGGATTAGTTTTATCTTTGTTGAAAATATTTATGGATTTTTGGTCACACCGCTAGCGCAGGCGATGGGTGATGGCAGCACGAACCGCCTTATTTACACAGGTCTAACCGAAGCGTTTTTTACGTATATGAAGGTCGCTTTTTTTGCGGGGATTTTTTTGACTTTTCCGATTTTGCTCTCGCAAATATGGCTCTTTATTGCACCTGCGCTTTATAAAAATGAGAAGGGGGCGTTCCTGCCCTTTTTGATTGCAACGCCTTTACTGTTTTTTGCTGGCGGTGCGCTGGTTTATTACGGCATTATCCCGATGGCGTGGCCGTTCTTTTTAAGTTTTCAAAGCGGCGGCGGGGAGACTGTTATGCCGATACAGCTTGAGGCAAGAGTGAGTGAGTATCTTGATCTGATCATGACGCTTATTTTTGCCTTTGGTTTATGCTTTCAATTGCCGGTGCTGATTTCATTGCTTGGTAAGGCTGGATTGGTGTCGGCCAAGGCGCTGAGAGCGAAACGTAAATATGCGATTATCCTTTCGTTCATCTTAGCGGCTTTTTTAACCCCGCCTGATGTGATTAGTCAGATTGGTTTAGCAAGCGCTATTATCTTGCTTTATGAGCTCTCTATTTTATCTGTTTCCTATTTTGAAAGTCGCCATGCCAAAAACGCTTCTGACGATATATAGGCAGACCCTCAAAGAAAAAGACTGGCATGAGGATGCAGAGCAGGTTGCCTGCGTTGCGGTTTTGCAGCGATTACTCAATGATGTAAAAACCGTTCAAAAAAAATCATTTTTTTTCTTTAGTAATAAGAAAGTCCCTATAAAAGGTGTTTATATTTATGGCGGCGTTGGGCGCGGTAAATCCATGCTCATGGATATGTTCTATGACGCCGTACCAATTTTAATACCTAGAGAGCGTATTCATTTTCATGAATTCATGATTAAAACCCATGATTGGCTTCATCAAAAGCGGGGGGATCGGGTCGATGATCTTTTGCCGCGTTATGCCGATGATGTGGCAGCGCGGCTTAAGGTACTATGTTTTGATGAATTTCATGTGACGGATATAACGGACGCGATGATTTTGGGGCGCTTATTCACGGCGCTTTATGAACGTGGGGTTGTTATTGTTTCGACCAGTAACTGGGCGCCTGATCATTTATATGAGGGGGGGTTGCAACGGGAATTGTTTTTGCCCTTTATTGAGTTGTTAAAAACAAAAAATGAGATTGTCCATTTGGATAGTGATACGGATTATCGCCAGCTTTCTGATCCTGATCAAAATGTTTATTATTTTTATCCCATCACAGAAAAAAACCGCGCCAAGGTGAATAAAATTTATGGCGAGATAACAAATGGTGCAATTAATGCGCCCATGACGTTGACGGTAAAGGGGCGTGATTTGTTTGTCGAAAACACGGCGGGTGGCGCGGCAAAATTTACATTTGCCGAATTGTGCGAACGCCCGATGGGGGCGGAGGATTATATTGGTATTGCTAAAGCTTTTCATACAGTGTTTTTAAAAGATATTCCGCGGCTGATGTATGATCGGCGTAATGAGGCCAAGCGATTGATCCTTCTTATTGATTGTCTTTATGAAGCAGGATGCCGCCTTGTGATTTTAGCAGAGCAACCACTTGATAAGCTCTATCAGGGGAGCGATCATGCGTTTGAATTTGACCGTACGATCAGCCGCTTGGTGGAAATGCAATCGGGCGATTATAATGCGGCGGTGCTGAGCAAGCGTGGGGCGTGACCATGTCTATACTGGACACCTTACGCGGCATAAAAAATTACGATAAGCAAAAAATTATTGCGAAAGAAGGCGCAGAGAATGAGCGCCTGTCTTTAGCAAAAAACAAAAACACTTCTCAAGAGATTTTATTTTATCTTGCGCAAAAAGATAATAGCCCCGCCGTGCGCCAAGCGGTTGTTAACAATAAATCAACACCGCTTCATGCCGCCGCCATTTTGGCGATTGATAGCAATGACGATGTGCGCCTTATGCTGGCGTCGCGTTTGGTGAAACTATTGCCTGAATTGGCGCGGGATAAACAAAGCCAGCTTTATGCGTATGCGGTGCAGGCATTGGGCACGCTGGCATTAGATGAAGTGCTTAAAATAAAAAAAGCGTTATCGAGTACGCTTAAAGATCATGCGTTTGCGCCGCCTAAGGTTGCGATGCAACTCGCTATGGATATGGAGCGCGATGTGTCCAAGCCTATTTTACGGTTTTGCACGGTGCTGAGTGATAAGGATTTAATGGCGGTGCTCAGCGACCATCCCGCGACATGGGCGGCAGAGGCGATTGCAGGACGAAAAACTTTGAGCGCAACATTATCACGTGCGATTATCCAAAAGGGTAATGCTAAAGCAGGCACAATCTTGCTTAAGAACAAAGGCGCGGTGATTGATGATACGGTCTTACAAGAAATTATCACCCGCGCACGCGAATTCCCCGAATGGCATGAACCGCTTGCAACCAATCATAAATTGCCCCCTGACATGGCAAAAATTTTATCGCGGTATGTGGATGCGCGGCTTCGAAAAATTTTAACGAAAAAAGGGGGCTTTGATTTACAGACCACTGAAAATGTGACTGATGCCGTTCATCGGCGTATTGATATGGCGCGCCGTTTTGAAAAAGATGAAAGCGTTATTGACCGTGTTAACGCTATGTTGGCGCAAGGGCGGCTTAATGATCAAAGTATTGGTGATGCGCTGGCACTGCGTGATCAAGACTTTGTGATTGCGGCGCTCGCGTGTTTAAGCGGGGCGAGCCGCACGGATGTTGCAAAGATTATGGCGATGGGCGCGCCAAAGCCGATTTGTGCGCTGTGCTGGAAGGCCAAGCTTTCGATGCGCCTTGCTTTTGAAATACAAAAGCAAATGGCAAAAATACCGCATAAAGAATTGCTCTATCCTAAAGACGGCACCGATTATCCGTTATCGGATAAGGATATGCAGTGGCAGTTAGAATTTTTAGGGCTATAATTGACATAATTTAAAGATTATGCAATATATCACATCTTATGTACTAAGGTGTAATAATGCGCGTATTACTTATTGAAGATGATCCAACGACCGCCAAATCCATAGAGTTGATGTTAAGTCGTGCAAACTTTAAGGTTTATTCAACGGATAGCGGTCAAGATGGTATCGATTTAGCCAGAAGTTACGATTATGACCTCATTTTATTGGATGATCATCTGCCCGATACAACAGGGCATGACGTATTAAGAGAGCTTCGTTCAAACCGAGTAGAGACTCCTGTTCTTATGCTTGCTGGCTTTCATGGCAGGGAACAAAAATTGAGAGCCTTTCGTTTAGGTGCAGATGATTACATGACAAAGCCTTTTGATTGTGAAGAGCTTATTGTTCGAAGTCACGCCATTATTCGCCGCGCAAGAGGCCATAGTCAGGCGAATATTACGACTGGTGAATTGACGTTAAACCTTGACGAAAAGACGGTCATAAGAACAGACCCTAAGACAAAAGAACAGAGCCCAGTTCATCTATCAGGTAAAGAATATCAAATGTTCGAGCTGTTAAGTTTACGCAAAGGCATGACTCTGACAAAGGAGATGTTCTTAAATCATTTATATGGCGGTATGGATGAGCCAGATTTAAAAATTATAGATGTGTTTATTTGTAAGCTCAGAAAAAAGATTGCTGAGGCAGCGGATGGACAAAAAATGATTGAGACGGTTTGGGGGCGCGGGTACGTCTTAAGAGAGCCTAAAACTGTCCTTTTATTAGAGGCGCCCAGTAAATTTTATAAGGGTGAGCCCTCATCAGAGGTCACAGGTTTTATAACAGCTCGTTTTAATGAGCATCCTTTTGCCTTTGATGTTCCGGAAGTTAGAATTAGTGCGGAAATATCTCCTTTAAAAAATGATGGCCTTGCGGGTGGTTTTCATCAGGCCGGGCTTGATGCTTTTATATCATATGAAAAGGAGCAATGGGCTACCGTACCAGCTCTCACCCCTATGCGCCGGACTGTCTGATATTTCAAATTAAGAGCTTGCCCTTAGATACTATTCGTTCCAAAATGCGTTTGAAATAATGACAGCTTTTAAGGAGAGACAAAATGGCATCAGGTAGAGCGAAAATTGGATTAGTGGGCGCAGGGATGATTGGCGGCACGTTGGCGCATTTGGCTGGGCTGAAAGAGCTTGGTGATGTAGCCATGGTGGATATTGCCGATGGCGTGCCGCAGGGCAAAGGTCTTGATCTGGCTGAAAGTTCTCCTGTTGAAGGATTTGATTGCAACTATCATGGGTCGAATGATTATGACGTTTTAAAAGGCTCTGATGTTGTCATTGTCACCGCCGGTATTCCGCGTAAACCAGGGATGAGCCGTGATGATTTGATCGGCATTAACACAGGTATTATTCAATCTGTTGGTGAGAACATCAAAAAGCACGCCCCCGATGCATTTGTGATTGTGATCACAAACCCGCTTGACGTGATGGTTGAGGTTATGCAGCGCGCAACGGGTTTTGCGGATAATAAAGTTGTTGGGATGGCTGGCGTTTTGGACTCGGCGCGTTTTCGTTATTTCCTTGCCGAAGAATTCGATGTGTCTGTTGAGGATGTCAGCGCGTTTGTTTTGGGCGGTCATGGGGATACGATGGTACCGCTGACGCGTTATTCCACAATTGCAGGTATTCCCCTTCCTGATTGTGTTGCGATGGGGTGGAGCACACAAGAGAAAATTGATGCAATCGTTGATCGCACGCGTAATGGCGGCGGCGAGATTGTGGCGCTGCTTAAAACAGGATCGGCTTATTATGCGCCGGCTTCGGCGGCAATTGCGATGGCGGAAAGTTTTCTGAAAGATAAGCGTCGCGTTTTACCCTGCGCCGCGAAACTGCAAGGGCAATATGGTGTGAACGGCCTTTATATTGGTGTGCCTGTTGTTATTGGCAAGAACGGTGTTGAAAAAATTATCGAGATTAATTTAAGTAATGAAGAACAAGCGATGTTTGATCATTCTGTCAAAGCTGTTGAGGAGCTTGTTGACGCGCTGGATAAACTGGCTGCATAATTTTATTAACGAGAAATATAATAAAAAGCCGTTCTTGTCAGAGCGGCTTTTTTGTATTGAAGGAATAATTTATGTTAGGCCGCTAAAGCAGGTGCCGCTGGTCTTAATGATGGCGGCTGTATTGCTAATTGTGGAGCTGTTGGCGTCGTAATATTATGAGCCGCAGCATAGAAGACAGCAACACTGTGTGTGGCGGCAACAGGCTCTGATGAGTTTGCAGCTTTGGCAGCAAAAGCAGGTTGAGCGGTTAGATGAGCCACTTTATCAGCCAAGTGAAGATAGCTGACACCGCCATGGGCATCGAAGCTTTGCTTCAGTTGGTATGTTTTTTGTAATCCTTCATGAATAGCTTGGAATTCAAGGTGCGGGCCAATGAAATCTGGTTTTGCTTCAAAGACAGCATTAAATTCATTTGAAAGATGCTTTTCGAAAGCAACTTCGTCTTGTGCTAAAGCTTCAACAACTTCAGCAGAGGCTTGCATTGTGAAAGGCTTGGATAAATTTGTTGGCGACGGAGGTGCAGTTGCAGGCACGGGAACAACAAAAGTTGTTATGCTGTTCATAATCGCACGAATATTGAACGCAGAATTTTCAAAAACAGTCGAAATAGCAAGCGAAGAAAGTGCAGAGCTTCCTGATAAAAGCGCCACATCTTCACCGCGTGGCTTGGATACAAAACGGCGAATACGCCCTAGGGTCGTGTCCCCTTTAGATTCATAGGCATGGTGTTTAAGATCACGGAAATAGCTACGCGAAGCGTCCATTGCGGCCTTTAGGCGCTCTAGTGGGCTTTGTGTCGCAGTTGTATTTGTGTTTTGCATAGCCCAATAATACTAAAATTTTGTTAATTTTACAATTTAAATCGTTATACAGACGGGGATATTCGCACTTTATTAAGCAGGAGCAAAGGTGTTATGGCGAGCATTCATTTCTGCGGCTCTTAGAGCTTGTTGCATAACAACATCTGCATGTGAGAATTCTGGTGCAGGAGCGGTAGGTGTTATGCCTGAAGATGTATTAAAGCCAGATCTTAATTCTACACTGCTCACAACTCCATGGCCATCGGCATCAGCCGCCGCAGGAGTTGCAAGTGAGCTTCCGTCTAATGCTGTTGGTCTTGTGACCCCATCAATCGCCTGTTGCGGCGTCATTTCACCGCTTCTGATAGCATCAAGAACAGCATCATCGCCAAGAGCGGCAAGTTGCGCTTCGGTAAGCTCTAATTCTTCGGTAAGTTCTGCTATTTGTGTGCGAACACCTAGGCGCTCATTGATAATTTGCTGTTGTTCTGTTCTAAGCGCCTGTGCTTCGCCTAGAGCCTGATCTCTGATTTGTTCTTGTTCATAAATACGAACTGACGCGCTGTCTATTTGCTGGATAGCCATGCGCGCTTGTCTTTCGGCATCCGTTATATCGTTGAAGCGTTCTGTGACAACGCCCGCATCTCTGAAGCCACCGCCCTCTGGCGCTGAGCATAGCTCAGTTTCTGCTGCTTCTCTGCTATCAAGAGCGGCCTCTAAAGCAGAAGAATGACCATCAATTTCTGTAAGGGTTTCGTCTATTTCGGTTTCGGCGGCTTTTGCAGTTTCTTGAGCAACCTCAATCTGCTCACCTATGATACCTTCTTGGCGGGCGAGGTCTAGTTCACGGGCTTCTAAACCTGCAATTTCTGTTGTTAAGTAATTAATATGTTGGGTTAGCTTAGTTGTTAGTTGCACCAATTGTTGTGTAATTGCTGCCGTTTGACCTGCGACCTGATAGGCTTGTCTTTGTTTTGCTGTGTCGCTATTAGGATCGCTAGCGTCATTTTCACGTCTGCCTCTTGTGAATTCGTTATTTCTTGCATCACTAAATCCTGCTAGCTCTTGACGCTCTAATGATCTTTCTTCAGTGGCGGCGAGATCTGCTATATCCTCAATTGGCCCCTGATAACCTGCGCGTCTTAGCAACGCCTCAACATCTGCTGAAGCTTGGGGTAAATCAATTTGAGTCGGATCTGTTCTCATTACCCTTACATTCTACGATAAAATCGTTAATAAATGCAAAAATGTAAAGAATACACCTGTGGAGAGCCTGTAAATATAGGGTTTGAAAAGAACAGTGGAAATGCTACATCAAAGGGGTAATTGAGGTTTTGCAAAAATTTTGCGCCTTATTTTAAAGAAACGGCCATATAAAACACAATATAAACAAGGGTTTAGATAGATATGAATATCCATGAATACCAAGCGAAAGAGCTTTTAGAGAAATACAATGTTGCTGTTCCTAAGGGAATCGCCGCGATGAGCGTGGAAGAGGCTGTTAAGGCGGCAAAAGAGCTTCCTGGGCCGCTTTATGTTGTCAAATCACAGATTCATGCTGGTGGACGTGGCGCTGGGCATTTCACCAATGACCCTAAAGGCAAGGGTGGGGTGCGTCTTTGTAAAACTATTGACGAGGTAAAAGCCGCCGCTGAGGCGATGATGGGCAATACGCTTGTGACCATTCAAACGGGCGCAGAGGGCAAACAGGTTAACCGTCTTTATGTGACAGATGGTGTTGATATTGATAAAGAATATTACTGCTCCGTTGTTATTGACCGCGCAACAAGCCGTGTGACTTTTATGGTATCCACAGAAGGTGGGATGGACATTGAAGAAGTGGCGGAAAAGACACCCGAGAAGATCTCTCATGTTAATATTGACCCTGCGACAGGTATGTCAGGTTTTCATGCGCGTAACCTAGCGTTTGCGCTTGGGCTTGAAGGGGATGCTTTTAAATCAGCAGTAAATTTCTTTATGTCTCTTTATAAAGCATTCATTGATTTGGACGCGGCGATTGTTGAGATTAATCCGATGATTGTGACCGACAAGAACGAGGTCATGGCATTGGATGCAAAAATGAATTTTGATGAAAGTGCTTTATACCGTCAAAAAGAAGTGGCGGCCATGCGCGATGAAACAGAAGAAAATGAAAACGAGCGCGAAGCAACCAATTGGGGGCTCTCTTATGTTGCGATGGACGGTGATATTGGCTGTATGGTCAATGGTGCGGGTCTTGCTATGTCGACCATGGATATCATTAAGCTTTATGGCGGCGAGCCAGCAAACTTTTTGGATGTGGGCGGCGGCGCAACAGCAGAGCGCGTGACAGCAGCCTTTAAAATTATTCTCTCAGATAAAAATGTGAAGGGTATTTTAGTGAATATCTTTGGCGGTATCATGAAGTGTGATGTTATTGCGGAGGGTGTTATCGCGGCGGCAAAAGAAGTTAATCTTTCTGTGCCGCTTGTTGTGCGTCTTGAAGGAACAAATGTTGAAAAAGGAAAAGAGATGATGGCAAAATCTGGTTTGCCGATTATCTCTGCTGATAACCTTGATGATGCAGCGCAAAAAGTTGTTGCGGCAACAAAAGCAGCGAGTAAAGCGGCTTAAAGGGTTGGAGAGAAATATATATGCCTTTTGACATATTTAAAATAATTGGATTGATTTTTGTTTTTCTGGTTTGTTGGCTTGTAGGATTTTTTGCATCTAGGTTAAATGGCTTAAGGATAAATATAGTTCACTCTAGTTTTATTGGTTTAGTAAGTATCGTATTTGGATTTATAATTTATACTTACACTGAGGAGGGACTAAAAAATTCATCAAGTATCGTTTTATTCATTGTTTCTACAACGGCAATTGCTGCGATACTCATTTATTTTACAACACGTAAAAAAATGGCGCCATAAAACAACAAATCATAAGAGAGGAAATTGCTATGGATAATAATAAAGAAGCGGGACATTATGTTTTTGATTCTAATTCAGATGAACATATTAAGAGTAGATCAATCGTTTCAGATATAAGTTTTAAAAATTTAGTTCGAATACCTGTTTGGGCTATCTATTCCTTAATCATAGCGACTGTCATAATAAGTTTTATTATTTTAACAGAAATTTGGTTTCCAAATACAATTGATGAAGAGTTAATTTGGAAGATTGCTCTAACTTATGGTGTTTTTCTAATGAGCGCTCTCGTAATATCCAATTTAACTGACAGAGTTAAAGAAATTAACAAATCGAGTTAAGGCTTTGATTATAAATATTTTGTAGCACATAGGGCGTATTAAAATAATGAAAAAACTTATTGGATTCCTTGGGATTATTCTTGCGGCCTTGTTTTTTTATTATTGTATCACAAGCTTTGCGCCGAAAATTCAAAGTGATATTTTGGAAAAGGCGCAAGGCAGTTTGCTTGATAATGGCCTGTCTCAAAGCGTGGCGGCCTTTGCCGATGGGCGCGATGTTGTGCTTGATGGGTTTGTTTCATCCGAGACAGAAAAGCAGCTGACTGAAGACCGTATTGCTGCTCTTGATGGGGTGCGCGTTGTGATGAACAACTTGCAAGTGAAAAAGACAGAGCAAGATATGGTTTTTGATGTGGGTGATGATATTCCGGCTCAAGAGATGAAAGACACGGCAGTTGATGTCACTTTAGATGATCCAAATGTTGATATTGAAGTACCAAATATGCCGACAGATCTTGATATCGAGGGTTTTTCCGAGATGCCTTCCTTAGAGCTTTCTGTGAATGCGCCCAGTAAAGTTGTTGATGGCGTTTCTCAAGCACCTGCGACCCCTGAAATGATGGCGCAGCCAGAACAGGCGCAAACCCAAAACGCTGTTCAGGATTTAATCGCAAAAGTATCGCAAGCGAGCCTGTGCAATGAGCGTGTCTCTGAGGTTGTTGCAGGTCGCCAAGTTCATTTTGAAGCAGGGGAAACTGTCATCAAGGGTGAAAGCTATGATCTCTTGCAAAACATTGTGACGGTGATTGATGATTGTAAAGGCGTGTCATTACAAATTCATGGGCATACGGATAATGTTGGCGATAAAGATTTGAATCGTAAATTAAGCCATGCACGTGCAAAAGCAGTGGGTATGCATTTATTAAAAAGCGGCGTTGTTCATGAAGTGCGTGTTTTTGGCCATGGGGCGGATCAGCCTATTGCGACGAATGATACGGATGAAGGCCGTGCGCAAAACAGACGAATTGAGTTTAAAGTTGTTGCCCTTAAATCAGAAAATGATGAAACCGCAACGCAACAAGAAAGTGACGCGCAGTAAGCGCACGAAAGTTTAAAGGAAAAAATATGACATATCTTATTTTGCAAATGCTTGTTTGTTTGGTTGTTGCCTTTTTATTGGGGGCAGTGATTGGTTTTATGATTGGTAAAATGGGCGGCGGGCGATGCAAAAAGAAATCCTGTGATAGCAAGTCATCAAAATCTGCCGACGCTCCTTTAGCCAGCGCTCCTGTTCTTGAGGGTGATATAGATTTTGATATGGATGATTTGTCTGATGTATCCGAAATGTCTTCTCCTGCTATTAAACAAGAGGGGCCAAGTTTTAATACGGTTAATCTTGGTACGTCGATTGATCTTGATGGACAAGGGTACAGCATTGAAACGTTAGAAGGTATTGGGCCGCAAACGGGGGATTTACTCCGCGGATATGGGGTTGCCAGTGTTGGTGATTATCTGCGTAAACTCAATAAGCCAGATCTGCGTGAACAGGCTGCAAAGCAGTTGGAAATATTAGAACCTTCCTTGCATAAATGGGCAGCAATGGCGGATTTATTGCGTGTTGAGGGGATAAATCATCAATTTGCCGAGCTTCTTGTTGCGGGCGATATCAGATGTGTGCATGACCTTGGTGAGTGTGATGTCGATGCATTGGCGGCAAAATTGTATGACCTAAACAATGCGGGCGCGCAGCTTATTGCCCCTGTGTCACCGCCGGCTGAGCAGATTGCAACTTGGGTGGATTCAGCCAGAATGATGCCTGTTGTGGTTACTTTTTAATCCAGAATTTAAACTAAAATTTTAACATATAACGTATAAGAGGAATTTTAATGTCTGTACTCGTTAACAAAGAAACAAAATTGATCTGTCAGGGCTTTACGGGCTCACAAGGAACATTTCATAGTGAGCAAGCCATAGCTTATGGCACAAACATGGTTGGCGGCGTGACGCCGGGTAAGGGTGGCAATGATCATCTTAGCTTACCTGTTTTTAATACTGTTCATGAAGCAAAGCACGTTACGGGATGTAATGCGTCTGTTATTTATGTGCCGCCGCCATTTGCCGCGGATTCAATTCTTGAGGCGATTGATGCAAAAATTGAGTTGGTTGTTTGTATTACAGAAGGCATTCCTGTTTTGGATATGGTGAGAGTGAAACGTGCGCTGACAGGATCTAGTACGCGCCTTATTGGGCCAAATTGCCCGGGTGTTATTACGCCGGATGAATGTAAGATTGGTATTATGCCGGGTCATATCCATAAGCGCGGTAAGATCGGTATTGTTTCACGTTCAGGTACATTGACATACGAAGCCGTTGCACAAACAGGCGCAGTTGGTTTAGGCCAATCAACTTGTATTGGTATTGGCGGCGATCCTGTGAATGGTACAAACTTTATTGATTGTATCGAAATGTTCATGGATGATGAAGAAACAGCAGGTATCTTGATGATTGGTGAAATCGGCGGGACGGCAGAGATTGAAGCAGCTGAGTTTTATAAAAGACTAAAAAATAAGAAACCGATCGCAGGATTTATTGCAGGGGCAACCGCTCCTCCTGGAAAACGCATGGGTCATGCGGGTGCGATTATTTCTGGCGGCGATGATACTGCCGAAGCCAAAATGGATGCAATGCGCGCTGCTGGTTTTGTTGTATCGCAAAGTCCAGCTGGCCTTGGTAAGGCGATGCAAGAGGCGATGGCGGCTTAGCGCTCATCATGAAAAAAATCATAAAAGCCAATGCTGTTTTATTGATAATGGCGTTGGCTTTTTTTTGTAGTACGAAGACGCCCGTTATTGCCATGTCCGATACGCCTGATGAACAGACACCTGTGCGGCCTATTGATGAAAACCCTCGTGTTTTGATTATTAGCGGACAAGGGGAGTTGCCCGCGCAGCAAATCCAAATTTTATCGCGTTACCAGCATGGACTACATGAACGTGATATGCTGGTTTTATTGAATGATGGTACCAAAACCCAAGAAGAGGTGAGCAGTCTAAGCGTTGTTAGAAATTTAACAGATCCTGCATTTGAAGATGAACGTTTATCGCTTTATGCGGGGTATCTGAAGGAAATAGATCCTTCAAGATTTTCTGTAACGTTGATTGGTAAAGATCAAGGTGTCAAAAAAACTTGGGCGCGTCTTATAGATGATGCAGATCTATTTGGCATGATTGACCGTATGCCGATGCGCGCGCAGGAAATGCGGCGTTAGGTTTAAGGGGTTACTTTGTTGATAATCTGTGCAAGGGTGATGGCCTCCGGCGACCGCGATAAAGATTTGAGGGCTTCATCAAGCTCTGTTTTATAGAGTCTTGCGACCTCTAGGCCTTTTTCAGTCAGCTCAATAAACTTTGTTTGCTTATCAGCGTTTGAATCTAATGTTATAGTGACATAGCCAGATTCTGATAATTTTTCTGCAAGTCGCGAAAAAGCCCCCTTATTTAAGCCTATATCTGCCGCAACCTCATTTTGCTTTTTTTTACCGAGGGATACAAGGATTGCGTGCAGAACGTCTAATTGTGAGACGTTTAAACTATGGGCATTGGTATCGCCAGGTTTAAAGGTAAAATGTTCTTGACGAATTTGCTCTTGGACACGCGCTAAGGCACTTTGAAAGGCGCGCGCGGCTCTCAAAAAGTCTTCATTTAGAGTTGCGTTTGTTTCAATGACCATTTTTTCGCTATTCTATTTTATGCCTATTGTCATATAGATTATTTTAGCAATAGGCAATATTTTTACGGAAAATATTGCCGTTATTTTTGATGGTTATGGCGTAAATAGAATATTTTTTCCTCTATTTCATTCATTATTTATTTCTAAGTCATTGAAATATAATGATTATGAGATATGGCATGCTTTATGCAATTCCATAATACATATAAATCATCATAGGGAGTATAAACATGACA